>VFQN01000374.1_pt1 | contig 88481 bp, 142 predicted proteins | sample 3512371 | NCBI WGS metagenome assembly VFQN01 (sample SAMN10412370, study PRJNA504923) | tailings metagenome | isolation source: Replicate 2 from Balatoc abandoned mine | place: Philippines: Itogon, Benguet | collected 2017-08-28
GGCGGACGGGGAGCCAGTAACCAAGGGCCAATGTGGGAGCTAGGACTACAGGGGCAGTTTTGCTGTTTCACACCACGTTTTGATCACAACTGGCGCGCGGCGTGATCCATGGGATTTGTGGGAGCGGGAAAGCGACACGGGGATGGGTTGGGTTCGGAAGAGTACGTCACGGACTGTCACCGTCGGGTCGTCGTGAGAGTGAGAGGCGGATGTTGTGGGACGGGCAGCTGGCCAAATGCCGTGGCATCTGGAGGTCAAAAATGCAGTGCGCGGTAGGCTGTGCCGTGCTGTATGTGCAGACCGATCGATCGAGAGGGACTTGCATTGCAGATGCAGGTGGTCCTAGGAGGCTGGCCGTGTCTGGTCGTGCCAGTAGAATCTGTGTTGGAACTGGTACCGTACAGCTTAGAGGCTCCCCGGCTCGCCTGCGCGTGTGTCGAGGGCTAGGGTTTCTTAGGTTGCAGTACAGGAAAACCGATGCTGCCTGCTGGCACGTGGGCAGCTCCGAGTACATAGCGCGGGGTGCCAGACTTGACTCCAACTGCAAAGAACGCTACCATGCAATCTGCGCAAAACGGTAAAAGTCGTATCCTTGAGTTGTCCGACTTGCAGTGAAACCCTTGCAATGCGCAGCGTGTTTTTCCAGGACGAGACCATAATTCTCCACAATTTCCATGAGCATTGTTTACTGGCCAATACTGCGAACAGGGAGAATAATAGTACGGAATCCGGAACTTGTCCTGCACGGCATAACGAGTTCTTCGCGAGACTATTCGATGCTCCGCTGAATGAGTTTTCGACCAGTTTTGCTATTCCTTCTGTTGTACACGCGTGTGTCACCTGCACAGCCTCCTCCACGCAGCAGGCCATGGCCACCTTTCCGTGAGACCTAGAAAGGGTTAGCACTGCCGAATCCACAATATGGCTTTCCATGACGCCTTCATCACAATCCCAGGAACCATAGGACTAGACAGTGGGCCTTCGCCACCTACTTCAGGGCACATCGCCGGCAGGCCCTCCCAAATTTCAAGTGGCGCGCGGTCACCTTTCTCAAATCACGACGGCGCTCATGTTTTAGAAGGCGTACTAGAACTGGAGGGCATACTCCGCTCCGGCGGGGGTCCCAGTCGCGCCGGCTCACGTCTGACGGTCACGGTCACACCCCTCACCCCGAGCGGACAGCCCTCTCCGTCTGGCAAGCCCTCAACTCCCGTCCGAGCTGCAATGTCCAGCCTTTCGCAGTCTGCTTCGGGCGCCTTACACGGTGTTCAGTCGTATGAAGGTGGTGGCGACGGAACCAGCGGACGTCTCACGATGGCAGGAGGGCCTATGATGTCGCCCTCCCATGCTTGGGGTAACCAGTCGGGCAACCCAGGCGCCACAGCGGCATCCCCGAGGGGCCAGCACTCCAAGAGCGACACAAAAGAAGCAACCAACACGTCAGTGACGATTGGCATCCGTCCCGTAGATCCGTCCGCCATCCCCGCAGCCCCTAGCCCCTCCCAATCATGCAGCCTCCGGCCTCCCAGCCGTGCCCCTAGCTACCTATCCTCCACAGCTGCAGCTCCCACCAGCACCAACAGCAGCCCTAACACACCGAGAGGGTACCACACATCCAGCACCTCCATCCCCGCAGCTCCAGGCACCCCTCTTTCCCCCACGGGTGCAGCTTCCGCCAGCCCCGCGGGCCCAGCGTTCCCCCGGCCCCTGGTTTCCACCCCGTCTTTCTCAGGACCAGCAATCCGCACCAGCGGGGGCAGCAAAGTCAGCCCGCTCAGTTCGCCCCTGGGCAGGGCGCCGGGTGCGGGTCTGTTTGCCCGCATGTCTTCGGGCTTGAAGAATCGCAGCGCATCGGGCTGGGTGGAGGAGGGCGGGTTACAGCGGAGGCCCAGCGGCATGGCCTGGTCGGCGTCGGGGGCCTGTCCGCCAGACGGCGAGGCAAGCAGCACAGGTGAGGATCGGCATGCAGCCGCTTTGAGTATGAAAGTTATAGGCCGTCCCGTTCCTCGCTTTGCCAGTATCCGGACGGATGATCGCACGCTGCAACGAGGCGTCGATGCCAAGGCTGTCAGAGCCCACGCATGGCCCTTGCAACACCCCATTTTGCCACATGAGCTGTCTACAACCCCATGCACCGGTTCCCTAGCAGGCCACCCGGGTCCCGCATCGGGGGATGTGAGCCCCGTCACTCCAATCGGCCTTCCTGGAGCTAGCATCGGCTTCTCACGGCGCCTCGAGGACCTCCCCGCAGCCCCCAGCCCCGCGCACGCGCGCAGCCTGCAGTCCCCAGCGCGCTCCCCAGCGTCTTACGGCAGCCCACGTACGACGGGCGAGGTCGATGCCTCGCGCGAGACCCGGCGCAGCTTGGATTCTCCAAGGGGCGCGGGAACGCCGCGGCCGCCCCAGCACAGCAGCAGCGGTGGGTTGGGTGTGCAACGTGTGGAGCAGCAGCAACAGCGGCAGCAGCAGCAGAGTGTGGTGGTGGTGGCGGCGATAAATGGACCAGAACATGTGATGGGGCTGCCTTCGCCCCGTAGGTTGAAGCTCGGTCCGGCGGCTGGCGTGGATGGGGGCAGAGGGGACGTGCTGGTTCGTTCGGGTTCGAGGTTGGGTCTGGAGGAGGGTGCGGGCGGTGGGAGAGGCGGTGGGGCTGCGGGGCCGGCAGGATCGAGGGTGTGGGGCGTCGCGGTCGGGTGCGTTGTGGACGGGGATGACGGGATTGATGTTGTGGAGGTGCTGTGACGTGTTGGGGGGTCGGAGGTTCCGAGGGAAGGTGGAATTGCGTGTGCGGGCTGTGGAGAGCATGGGGCAGTTTTGGGCTGTTGCCAAAGCAGTGCGGCATGGGGCGGGGGGCGGTATGGTGTGGGTCCAGCGGCGCTACAACGGCGATTTGGAGTTGTAGCTTTGCTGCTGTGAAAGTTTCTCGTATTGGAACAAACGGCTGCATCGCAGCAGCGCTGTTATCAGGCCTTCGCTGGTGGCATAGGAGGGGCTCTGTGATTGGCACTCGGGCGCCATATGCTGCGTGAACACAACACCGGAGAATAACGACCTTTCGTGTGTTTTGGGCCACGCTATGCGCATCCGGCCCTTATTATTCGTCTCGAAGACTTGAATAGAACTGCCGTGAGAAGCCAACATTGTTCCTTTTGCTGTGCGTAGAGGTGCCAGTGTACCGCGCTCACGTGGTGTTGGCGTTGCTTTGCTCCCCGTAGTGTGTCTCTGCGTTGCGTTTGCTGTGGCGCGTCAGTTTGGCATGGCACAGCCGCGGTGCGTCAGTACGCTTTTAAATGTGTTGGCGGGCTCGTGAGCTCTGCTGTCGTATCTTGGAAGTGTTGGCTTGTCGACATCTGCAACTGCGCATCGCCGTTGCTGCTAGGCGTGCAGGCGGCATGGGTGGCGCGTGTTGCGTGTACCCTACCTGCCGCGCCGTTAGGCCGCATGCATGCATGCATGCTTGGACAACTTCTTTCGCATTGCACCATGGGCACATGCGCATTGACACTGCGCGGGGCGTGTTGCCCCTGTGGTGTGCTTGTTTTGTTCGGCTAAGGCGTTCGAGTATCGTAGGAGACCAGCTGTCGAATGCGGGCCCGTCGAATGCCACGTGTCCGCAACCGTGTGGCTGTAGACCTGCGGGGCTCGTGATTGCCTTTGACTGTATTGCCGCTGTTATTACACCAGTACTGCATGGCACCATTTGTTACAGACGTTCATTAATGGGTCCAGGTGGGTCAAAATCGAGGTGGTGTCCGTTCCTGGTCCGTTCCTTTTGACATCACCCATTTACGGCACGTAGTTCAGTTCCGCTGACGACCACTGACAAAAAAGTCTGCATGACTTGCATTGCTTAGAGGGTATTTGAGTTGCTAGAGTGTAGATGCGGCTGGTGTTTGCTACCTGGGGTAACCTAGCCTCGTCCGCAGCGGCCCATGGGTCGGCGGTATGCCCGAGGCGCAGCGAGCCGCAGACCTGCACTCCCAGCCTGCATACAACCTGTGACACTTCGATTGTACGTACTTACCTAAAGCCTTGGGACATCCCGAACGGCAGGCCGTTTCCGGTGCCGATGACAGACAATGGAACCTCTAGCGGAGATAGACCAACTCAGCGCGCGTAGTATGTAACAATCCATCGAGCAAGTAGTAATCATTAGTTATAGTAAGGCCTACTGAGACCGTTACGCTACGGTACAGGAGATAATACCGGAACTTTTGCGCATACCTTTGCGCCTCACGCGTCATCCTCCACAAGGCATACTAGCTCTTGCTCCTGTGCCTGGTCCTACGCGCCCGACTTGTCCACACATCTGTGCACGAAGATGAGTGCTTGAGGCAGGTCTTCGGACCATGGCCGCGTCGCCTTGGGGTTCGGGTGCTCCCTACGGCCCGATGTTCCCCAGCGATATAGACGGTTTGCTGGTTAGGCTTGAGAAGGCCACAGAACGGCTGCTGGGGCCACTGTCCCCGCAAGTCGTGACGGCGGACGGAGCCGCGGACGATGGGCGCGGCCGTAGCGAGCAGATCGCAGGTTCTTGTCGTGAGGACCTTGGAACTGCAGCGAAGGCCATGGAGTCCTTATGCCAGGCTGTCATCCCGCGCGACAGCTGGGCCGAGCGCATTTGGGCCGACTGGCGCCTCCGCAGCGTACTGCTGCAGCTGCTGGCAGCTCCGGCGATGCGTAGCCAGGCCGCACCGACGCCCCCTCCGGCATCGCAGGCCGACGTTGCTGAACACATCTGCGCGTTCAGGCTGCAGCTGCTGCGGCTGTGCCGCGTGCTGCTGCGGGCGGACGCTGAGGTGCTGGGCCGCGGTCGGGTGGAACCAGAGAGCAGCAGGAGCAGCAGTGCGGGCGGCGGTACCAGCAGCAGCAGCGGTCGCAGCGGCGAACAACAGCGGACGGGCGCCGCCGGATTGGCGGCCGCCGCTTGCCTTCCGCTCCACGAGTCCCTGCAGCTGCAGGCGCTCAGGTTCGGCTGCGCTGTGCTGCGCATGGGCGTCCTGCCGTGCTGCAGCGGCCAGCTGGCCGCGGTGTGTATGTCACAGGTGCAGGGCGAGCACGGAGCTGAGATGCAGCAGGGCCAGAGGCCGCAAGATGACCCGCAGCAGCAGCAGCAGCAGCAACACGGCAGTGGGCAGGATGAACAGCATGCTACGGCACAGGACGGGGAACGGGGACAGGGGCGGGGGTGCAGCGGCGGGGCCGAGGAGCCTGTGCCACCGCAGGATGTAGTGCGTGCCGCGCTGGGGCTGACGCAGGGGCTGGTGGCCCTGGCGCAGGCCGCCCTGGGCGTCCTGGAGGGCGAGGGGCCGGCGGCAGGGGCGGCGGCGGCCCGCCGGGAGCGGCGGCAGCTGTGCCGGCGGCTGGTGCTGCTGCTGGCGGCGGGCCTGCGCGACAGCCACGTGCTGGACCACGGCGCCAGGGCGACGCTGGCGACCATCACCAATAGCTTGGCGGCGGAGGGCGGGGGTGCAGGGGGGAGGGGTAGCGGTGAGGAGGCCGCCGTCGCCCTGCTGCTTGCGGGCCTCAACCACATGCTACGTGGTGTGTCCAGCCTGCATGCGCAAATCACGCAGGCGGAGCACTCCCCCCTGGCCTCCAACGCTGTCGGCCCCGCCCTTGCCCAGGCGCTGGCAGGCCCGTGCGTGGCGCACTATTGTTTGGTGGCAGGGCTGCGGTGCCTGTGTGCGGCGGACTGCGGGCCGGAGTACGGCATGCCCCTGTCGTACAGAGCGCTTCCCGTGGAATGGTGTGGTGGGCGGTGCAGCAGCAGCTGCTGCGGTCTACCCGCAGTTGGCCACCGCAACATTGGGAACATGGTGAGGTTACTTACCGCGACAGACCGGCGCGCGCAGCTGCAGCAGCTGCTGGGCGGAGCGGGGCCTCCGCTCGTGCTGCTGCTGCGTGCGTGTGACCTGGCGGTGCGGTCGGCGGCGGCGCACAGGGGGGAGGTGTGGGCAGGGGGCCTGGGCGGTGCAGTAGGCCGTGAGCTGAAGGGCGTGCTGCAGGTGGACGGCCTGCTGCCTGTAGCGTTAGAGGTCCTGCTGGGCATCGACAAACTGTTAAAGCTCAGCTGGGAGCAGCTGCGGTGTACGGCTGCTGGCGGCGTGGGCGGCGGGGCAGAGGCGGCAGCAGCACGAGTTGAGCAGGTGGGCTCGGAGCTGGGCTTTGAGAATGCCGGGAACGTGGGGCCTGGGACAGAGAGTTCAGCAGCAGCCTGGGGACATGATGATGAGCCCGATGGAGGGCGGGCCCTGCGTAGCGTATCGGGGATAGGCGGAGGAGAAGGGGCGGCGGAAGATGGGAGCGAGGCAGAACCGGCGGCCGTTGGCAGCAACTGCGGCACCCTTGAGCGGCCAGCGGTAGGGCAGGGGCGGCAGGGGGCGGGAGCGGTCCGGGTGGGCGCACCTGCGCCTCTGGCGTCAGTGCGGCCTCGCCCGTATCGCTTGACACAAGCTGAGCTGTCCAAGTACGAGGTGCGGCGCTGGGCGTGCGTGTACGGCACGGTGCAGCACGTGGTGCCGTTGCTGCTGGAGTCGCAGCAGGATGGGAGCGTCCGCCGGGTGGGGGTGGACTTGAGGCGGTCGCTGGCGGAGTGGCTGGCGATGGAGGACATGGGGCTGCCTGACCCCCGGACAGGTGCGCGCCAGACTGTTCACGACGGATTTAATTGACAGCCGAGTGCTAGTTTCAAGAAAGACACGAACACATGCTCAGGTGGGGCAGGCCCCTGTCGGGCTTGCCTGCGATTCACAGCTTGCGACAGCTAGCTCCATAACGTTTCGTGCCTCACCTGCTGCAAATCCGCATGGTGGATGGTGCTTGTGCAGCTGCTTCTGCAGTGTACCGTCCACCTAGCAGCCTCAGCCAGCTGGCACATTGCGTGCACTAGGACCTCAATGCCTTCAAGCATCAATCAGGTATCTGCAAACTCCGGGTAGTACGTTCCTTGGCCCCCTCCCGCAGCCTCCCTGACGGCCTCGCCGCCGCCAGTGCTGGCCGCCGCCCTGGAGGCCGGCCTGCTGCCCTGCCTGGAGCACCTGGTACGGCGGACAGGGCAGGACCTGGCGGGCAGGAGCTTCTTGTCCGACGTGACTGTCAAGTGGGGGAGGGGGCCCCTGCTGAGCGGCGGCTTCCTGTGGCCCCTGGCGTATGGTGACGTGGGCCAGAGCCTAGGGCTGCTGTCGGCGGTCGCGGAGGCGCTGCCACAGGGCGCGGCACAGCCAGGAGCAGCGGAGGCCGACCTTGAGGGCACCATGGTGCTGCTGCTGATTGCCGTGTTCCTGCTTGGCTTCAATTTTTCCATATTGGCCAACTCACATCCGCGGACATGGCGGTTCGGCAGCCCCAGCAGCAGTCCCCCGCCAGCCCCGCCCAGCGGCGGCTGTGGCCCGCCGCCCCTGGCCGCTGCGCCGCCGCTCCCGGCGGGCCTCCCCCGGCTGGAACTCGTGGCAGCCCACGCCGTGCGGCTGCTGCTGCCGCGGCTCTCGCGCCTGCTGTGCGGCCTGGCAGGCACCGCACACCAGGGGCGCGGCGGCACCACTGTCAGCGACCAAATTCTGCAGCTGTCCAGAGCTGCGGCGGACAGTGTGATAATGTGGGTTACGGCGCTGATCAGCATGTGTGCACCTGGCGGCAGCAGCAGCAGCGGCGGCAGCAGCAGCAACGGCGGCAGCACCAGCAGCGGCGGCAGCACAGGCTGCAGCACGGGCGGCAGTGGCACAGGCAGGGGCATTGGCTGTGAGGACAGTGGCAACAGCAACAGCAGCAGCAGCAGCAGCAGCAGCAGCATTGGCGGCGTCATCAACAACGCGGGCAGCGTCGATGGTGGAAGCGGGCCTCACCCCTCACCGACGCTGCTGCAGGGCACGCTGCTGCGGCGCTTCCTGTTGGTGGATGTGCGGGTGCTGGAGCTGCTGGGGGCCATGCTCCGATCCCTGCCACTCTTCACTGCCAAACCCCAAGCCTCCCAGCTGGCTGGTGCGCTCACCGCAGCGGAACTGGCATTTGGGGCGGAGTTGGGGCACGCGATGGTGGCGGCGGCGGGACGGTGCGGCGGAGCAGGGTCCGCAGGAGGCGGCAGTGGCGCACGGGCCGGGGCGAGGCGATCGCGTAGTGGTAGCAAGGCCGCCGCCGGCAGCAGCACAGGCCCCGGGCCCGGGCCGCACCCGGTGTGGCCCCCGGACTTGGTGCGGTCGCTCAGCCAGCAGCTGGAGCAGGAGGGGAGCACGGGCTACAAGGAGATACTGAAGGAGCTGGAGGACACGCTGCGTGCGAACCTGCATCTGGGCTCCCTTGCCCAGCAGCAGCCGGCGGGCAGCGGAGCCACGCAGGGCGGCGGGGGCGGCGGGGGTGACGCGGGCGGCGGAGGGCATGCTACGTGGGAATGCCACGTGCCGTCAAATTGGTCGTCGAGCATGGTGCGCACGCTGTACGAGGTTGTGGGAACTGCGGCTGGGGACCCGGCCTGGGGACCAGCAGGTTGCAGCAGCAGCTGAGGCGGTGAAGCGGCGTGGGCGCTGCAACTGGCGGACAGCGGAGCGAGCCCGGGGTGCATGGGCGGAGCGACCCAGGGCGGCTGGGCACCCGCCGGCCTGAGGGCATCGCGGACTGGGTGCCAGCAGGTGGCCAGATGATGACGTGGAGTGGCGTGGCGATGGAGAGTTGGCAAGGGCGGCAGTAGGTCGGCCAGGGGAGGGCGAGGGGCGGCCCTGGCGTTGCCGTAGGGCGTCGTGAGGGGCGGCGGCAAGGCTGCCAGCCTCCATCCAGGGGAAGGCCGGGGCCAGGCAGCGGTAAAGGGATGGCGGGGGCAATGGGGCGGAGGGGTGGTAGCAGTGACGAGTGGAAAGGCACAGGGGAAGAGGAGCGTTTAGAGCATATGCGATGGGCGGCGGCAGCTGCCGTAGGGGTTGAGGGATGTGCTGTTGTGCTCCGCACATTGAGGGTGGGAGGCGTGGCCAAGGGGAGGCTTAGTAAGCAGCGTGTGTAGAGATGCTGTTGCGTGAATCGGGATGCATAACCCCTATATACAGACACGATTCGTTGTAAGCATCGCGTGTACTACTCACTTACTGTACGACTTCCGCGTAGGGAGGGAGGGCGGTGACAGTACGGTGCAGGCGCGTAAGCGTGGGGGAATGCAAAGGGACATCAAAGCTCGGCAAGGACATGGAGTTTAGCGGTCCAGTTTAGCATGGACCGCTAGGGCTGTGAACCGCCGAGACCAACACGTCAGCAGTGGTGGGGTTCTGGCTGGTGCTCAGCGCCCTGCTGCTGATGCTCCCTTTGTCCCTTGCTTGATGTCCCGTCTGCGCAGCGTTAGATAGTCAGCTGTTAGAGTGTCAGCTGCGGGCCATTCGTTATCATGGGTCCTTACTAACTGTTCTGTGCTTTTTTCCTCACTGACGAGTACTGCTGGTGCAGGTGCAGACAACGAAGCCATGGTGGCCATTGTGTGGTGCCTGACGATTGCAACCACGCACAACGGTGCACACGGTAGCGTATCAGACTCCTCGATCCTGCATGACACTACAAGTCGCAGACACACAGTGCTCTGCGACCAGAGAGTGATGGTGTTCGTGCACTGCCAGGGGAGGTGGGGCACGTGGGGACACAAGGCGTGTTGTACACAGTGCCGTACCGGTATGCCATGGGTACGCCGTGGTTTAGTAGGAGCCGCAATAGGTTAACCCGAGTTGCCAGGAATTTGCCGAGTAGGAGGTATGTTTCCTACTACACCGTGATGTGCTGTTGAGCCATCCCCGCATGCCCGCCATACACCACCGCCCAGTTTGCGAGGTCGTTGTACTTAAACTGTATCCAGTATCATTACATTGTGGGGCTAGGACCAACTGGGCCGTGTGGGCATGCTGCACGGGAGTAACCGGTATCGGTGTGCTGACGTATGCGCCCTGGACGCTGGACCGACCGCTTGGCGCTTAAGCAATGAACACCCAGACCATGACAGTGCACGCGCAGCACACCCAACGTGGCGCTGCGTGGCACTAGCAACCATTGAAGCGCGTCTGACAAGGTGGCCTGGTGTCATGCAGCGATTGGTTATTGAAACATCATTGGTCACTGGGAGGGGTCCCTGGGGAGGGTTAGGGGGCCACTTCGACAACAGTAGTGCAGCTGACACACCCGTGTACCGCCAGGCCTTGCTGTGCGGCAGCGCGCCAGTACTTGCTAAAGGAGCGTATATACTAGAGGGCTTCTGCGGGGGCACAAGCGCTTGGAAGGGCGTTGGTGGGTGGGAGCATAGCTGATAGGAGGGGGCGGGGAGGGGGGCGAGGGCACGGGCGAGGGAGCCCAACGCGCCAGCAACGACGGGGGGCACTGTGCCCTGCCGTGTGTAACTCTGCTGGCGACGCAGCGTTGGGTTGTCAGCTGTTTTTTGTATTTCTCCGTGAACGCTCCTCCTTGCTTTGTGGTCTCCAGGCCGAGTGAGGACAACCCTGTACGGGTGAATTTTGCGAATCCGGCGGGAGAACAGCGGTCAGAGGTACGCCAGTGAACGCTGTTCGCGACTTGCACAATAAGACAGCATAGATTCCTCACATTATTTTCCTTACTCCGTGCGCGCCCAAGAGCCTGTCCCTTCCGCGTGTCCTTGCAACTGAACGGCCGCTCGGACTGCCTCCACAGCTGAGCTAGCCGAAAACTGCTAGCAACACGAGCATAATATTACCTTAAACATCTCTACGAAGCAACCCTAGCGCATTTAAACGCGAGGGCACGTTGTCTGTCAGTGAGCTGACGTGCTATTCAAAGCAGAAGAAGGCGACACATTCCCTGTGGCCCATCGGGGGGCAACGATGTCGAACCTTCTCGGCGGCAGACAACAACCCCGTGCGGTCGCGGACCACACGGCGGACTTCTCTCTCGATGAGGACGGTGCGCGACCAGCCCGAACACATCGCGGGACCCTGCACAGCTATAGCGCATATGCACAGTACAATAAAGTGCAATTCGCATAGAGGATGCCATAAGTGCCGTTTGTCGCTTGAAAGCCGTTTCCCGCCTGCACGTTGGACCACTGCTGGTCCTCCCGCCAGTCAAGCCTTACCTTGTCACCAACCTCGGCCTGCTCCCAGACGGCCATGCCTATCTCCACCGACAAGACCCCCAAAACACCCGCTACGTGCTGCACTAGCACGCGCTTGCCGCACACATTCACGGCCTCAACGAGCTCCTTCACCACCACCCGACCACCCTGCACCACCTGTCACTGCACAGCACCAGCGTACCGCATACAAGTACAACCTCCCATCCTAACCCAGCGCCTGCCTGGCCCCATTCCCACCCTGCAGTTTCGGCAAGGCACGGGATGCCTTCAGTACGCGACGGCTCTCACATGAACCGCAGTGGCCGCACAGCCCCCGGTGGCGTCTCTGGCGCCCCTGGCGGCAGTGGCAAACGGTCAACCGCTTCCTCCGTCTCCGGCGCGAGCGCGGGCCCAATCATCAAGCAGCCCATCTCGGACCTTGACCCACATCGCCTAGGGCAGCGGCAGAAGCAGGTGGACTTTGGCAAGAACACCATCGGGTACCAGCGGTACCTGGAGCAAGTCCCCAAGTGAGTGGGGGAGGCCGGGTAGGAGGGATGGGGTTGGGGTTGGCGGGACGGTATGGGAGGGACGGGGTCATCCTGACACCAGCGCTGGTCATTGTCCCACAGCACCCGTACTAGAGCTCCAGGGACTTGAATGGCGTTCTAAAGGCGATACGGCACCAGGCAGACGCGTTATTCCGCCGATTGCCCTGGCAGGGAGAAGCGCAATGCCTCCACACTACTACTCATTCCTCGTGATCTCGAACTTGTATTGGTGCCACACAACCTGGATGGACTGACGAGGGATGTTACATTGCCCGTTGCGCTGGCAGGGACAAGCGCCGCCGCAAAGGCGAGATCTGGCTGGACCCTGCCACGCCCGACATCCTTCAGAACATCAGCAAGCGCGCCTTCGATGGACAGGTGGGATATGTCGCTAGCGAGCTGCTCTCTAATACACACATGGCTTTTAAAGCCCCACAGCTTAGGCAGCACAAGCGTGCCTGGCGCCGCAGGAGCAGGATATGTGTGTACCGTACCCGCACCGTACACAGTGCACTGGCGTAGCCCGGTGGCGCTGCGGCGGCCGACCGCTGCTCGCCTCCCGACGGTGACAGTCCCGGCAGCTCCGTGACCCAACGTCTCAAAGGCCACGCACGTGTGTTGCAACGTAGCTGAAAGGTCTTGCCTACCTGTGCCATGTGCGTGTGTGCAGATCAAGGTGTGGCGCCGCGCCCTGCACAAGTACGACGACAACGCGGAGCAGGAGGAGGTGGCTGTGCGGCCCATGTCGGTGAGGGACGGTTGTGTGTGTCTTAGGACGCAGGGTGCATCGGAAACAGAGCCATGCTGGAGCTCCCTTACGTGCAGCTACCGGCCGACACGTCAGGTTCGGTCCGGTTTTCGGCCCCCGGCTCTTGCCCACAGTGTAACACTGGATCACGTCAGGTGCTGTATGGCCAGTCCAGCACCCATGGGCTAAGCGCCGTCCGGTGCGTGTTGTTCGCTTTGGGCGTGCGGGTCTGGCACAGGACAGCGTCCGCGTGGTGTTCTAGTCGCGTGGTGTTCTATACACTTGAACACCACGAACGTACGTTGAGCCACCCTGTCCTTGCGTCTTCTTCCGACCTTTATGGCCGGCACTGGCCACGCGACTAACCCTGTGCCCTGATAGGTGGCCCGCACTAGCCTTGCTTGACCTGATGGGCGTGTTGTGTCCCCCTCGCAGTACAACGAGCGGATAGCCGCGCGCAACCAGGACGGTGACGGCGACAGGACCCTGGGCATGGATCTGTCGCCCGCAGACTCGGTCCGCAGCAGGGTGCGTGACAGCTGCTTCTTCCTGGTGCAGCTGCCCCCTGCCCCGCGGTTGCCCACAGCCCTCGACCATGCCACGCTTAGCCATGTGGCACCGTGCACACAATGTCCGCTGTCTTTGGCTCCGGGCATGCCAGTGCTGATGTGGGCTAGCCCACCCGCACTCGCTCCTTCACTGTCCCTCTCCCTGTGTCCAGAGCTCACATCGTCTGGATTTTTTGGCAACCGTGCATGTCAAGGATAGCTAAGTCACCCGTAATTTGTCACTCTTCCTTCCCCTCCCTGTGTCCAGGGCTCACTGGACGGCTACCTTCCCCCCGCGGGCGAGGCCGCCCGCAAGCGCGGCTACACGCAGGCGTTCTACAAGGTACGTCGGCGCCTGGGGGTCTGTGTGCTAGCAAGCCGCTTGAGTCCCACGAGAGCCAGGGCTGTAACGTCCCCACGGCCCCCGTGCGTCACCATGTTACCCACTGACAGCTGGTTGTCCCTCCTCCGTCGCCCTCACCCCAGCAGGCCAACGCCAACCCGCCCTCCAAGCTCATGACCAGCCCCGCCGGCCCCAGGCCCTCCGCACCGCAGTCTGCGCCCGCCGACGGTGCCGCCAGCAAGGCTGTGGTGGCGGGCAGGTGCCAGGACTCTCCCAAGGACCCCGCCCTGTCGCGACTGTCCCATGGGTCGCGCGCCGCCGCTGCTGGCGGAGGTGGCGGCGCCGCCGCCGGCGTGCCGAAGGCGCCGCAGACGGCGCCGCCGGCGGCGGCGGCGGCGCAAGGCGGCGGCGGCGCCAAGACCACCGCGACGTCGACGGCGGACGGGGAGGGCAAGGCGGCGGGAAGTGCGGACCTGTTTGGGGAGTTTGATGGCGATGAGGCGTACGCGGGGCTGGAGCCGTTTGATGACTATGAGGATGGACTGGACGATGTGGGGCTGTAAGGCATGCGGGCACGCACGCAGGCACGCGCACGTGTCTGTACTTTACGCCCGGTGAGGGAGGTGCCCGGAGATTAACACGCGCGGTGTCTTTCACTTGAAGGAGGTTTCACGCTTGCATGCAACCCCGCTTGGTTGACGATATGCCTGGGGGTCGAGGCGGCTTAGATTAGGAGCATTTGCGACTGACGGAGGCCCGAGGCGAGACACAGTAACAGGCTCATGTCGTAGCATCAACCGTTACGCGACCACCAGCGGCTAGAAGTGCCGTACAACGTGCACCGCCTATGAGGTCTGGAACCACACATGTGTGTGGTGGGTTCCTTGCAGTTGTGCTGCCAACGCACGTGCAACGACACTCTCGCCATGTACCATTGATATACCTGACTTGCTGATCAGGGCCTGAGGGCATGGTCGTATTGATGCCTCTGCATGTATACTGCATGCGGTGCCTGTTGCGGCAAAGGCATTGTCTGAGCGTTGCCTGCATCTTCAGCTACTTTTGGCGCCATAGCGCCTGTGCAATGCAGAAGTAAATAACGGATGATACTTGCCTCATCACCAGCACCTTTGTAACGTCTGCGGCGTTACTTGCTGATTAGCCGTCACAAGGCGCATGGACTTGACAGGGTTCTGCAGCCCATCACACATCAGGAAAGCCCGGGACACCTCGACGCCTCCTGAAACAAAAGTGTCACCCTTGCTTCAGCTCGGCCGGGCTCGGAACAGTGTAGACCAGTGTAGACAGCGGGAGCTACTCAGCCATCTCCTGACATCTGCCCACTCTCCTGACATCTGCCCAGATTACCAGACCAATCTTAACGTGAACAAAAGTAATACCGGTACCGTAAGTAAGCGGCTGCTTGACATAAGTCCCGTTTGTCCTCCACCTCCTGCGCCGTACACATGTCCAGCCACACCCCTACCATGCAGCTTGAACTGCACGTGCACTCGCTCGTCCAACCTGCTGCCTCTAACGACTTGCATGACACTCCTGCCTACTAATACCTATGCCTTATCACCGAACACCCTGCTTCCAAGCTCTACGGGGGGGCTGTGCTCTTGTACATAATCCACATCTGAAACGCTGCTACCCTGCAGCCCGCCAGACTACCCGCATACCCTGGACAATCGCCATATACACTACGGTCATCTTAGCTACCGTATGCTCAATATCACCGCTTGTTGAACTTCAGCCTCATCCGACTGCTACCCGTATGAACACAATGCTTCTGCCTTACTCTCCTGCCTGCCGTTTGTACATGCCTGCAAGCGCCAACCAACCGGCCGAAGGCCGTACCCACACACTCCAACGCAACACGGCGGCCACGCACCACTCCCATTGCTGCTGCTGCTGCTATCTCATGCACTGCTGCTACCGCTAGCACCATCTCGTCCTCTTCGTACCCCGCTCTCCCTGCTCACAGCTGGCCGAACAATCCGGACCAAAACGGCGGCCAAGCACCGGCTCCCATTGCTGCTGCTGCTATCTCATGCACTGCTGCTACCGCTAGCACCATCTCGTCCTCTTCGTACCCCGCTCTCCCTGCTCACAGCTGGCCGAACAATCCGGACCAAAACGGCGGCCAAGCACCGGCTCCCATTGCTGCTGCTGCTATCTCATGCACTGCTGCTACCGCTAGCACCATCTCGTCCTCTTCGTCCCCCGCCCTCCCTGCTCACAGCTGGCCGAACAATCCGGACCCGGAGCCAGGCTGGCTGCTGCCCAAGCTGCGGCGGAGGCCACGCACTAGGGCCAACATCACCGTCTTCTGCGGGGGCACACAGCAACAGAAGAAGCAAGAGTATGGAAATTCTGTTGTAGTACATGATGTGTTACCGGTCTGTAATGCGCAGGGTGCCTGTGCCAGTCAGCACGATGGTATTCCGCTGGGTGGTGTGGAAAGTACATGGCCCAGCAACGATTTGGGTGTTAGAGCTTGGATGCCGTGTTGGCGTGCTGTTGCTGGGTTAAGCAACGGGGCCGTGTGGCGGTGCGGAGCGGGCAGGGTGCCACGCTGGGGCGAACTGCTTCAGTTATCGACTGTGCGGTCGGCAGGCTCGTGTATGTGGGTCACATGCATACAGGGCAGTTCACAATTAGTACCCACTAACGGTGTGCAACCAGAGCACATTGCCAAAGCAGCGCGCAGCTGCACCACCTGATGGACATGGTCCCAATGGGCTTCCAAGAAGTGTGCAGCGGACACCACCTGGACTGTAACACAACATGCCAAAGGACACAGATGCGCTGGAAAGGTTTGACACTACTCCGTGGCCATGCGCCATAACAATTGGACGAAAGGAACACAGCTACGCGGGAGGAAAACAAAACCTGACGCACCTGCACGCTGGGCGTGACGGTGGTCATGTAGGACACATCGTTGACCAGCTTCTCCAGGTGGGCAAGCGCCAGGCTCGCATCCGGCGATCCAAGCGTAGCAGGCGCGGGGGAGGACGGGTTCGATGAGCTGGCTGGCACTCTTGCCTTAAAAACTACCGTCGGCTGCTGCTGCTGTTGCGGCTGCGCAGGCGTGCCAAACCCAAACGAGAACGACTGGGCGGCCGCAGGGAATGAGCTGGCATTGTTGTTGCTCGGCGGAGCGGCAGCTGTCGCGTTGACCCGGTCAAACACCGACAGGCAGGCGGTCAACGCCTGGTCAACGCTGAAGCGGTAGGCGGACAGCTCGGTGGAGGTGGAGCAGTAACGGTCAGTGAGCGAGGCGGCGCGGAGGGGGTTGCGTGCAGAGGAGAGCGGCTCGTGCAGGCCCATGCTGGAGCTGTGCAGGGCCAGGAAGTGGGCGCAGAAGCCGCGCACGATGGGCATGTCGTACTTGTCTGCCAGCAGCAGCACCTGCTCCACGTTGTCCTGCAGGTCCGGGTGGTTTCGGGGCAAGTGGGTACGGTGTCGTACAGTGCTGCGCTTTCGCGAGTGCACAGGGGGTGCCTGCCACGTGCCTTGCTAGGCCTGTCAGGGTGTACGAATGGTGGTTCACATGCTGCTGGCACGCTACTGTGAACCGTAGCATGCATCCTCGTAGACCAGTATCCCCTGGACTAGTACGGCAGGAGTTGGGCTTTAAATTTACAGGGGTCGCGCCCCCTGCTGTGTGACGACATGGACACGGGCGGCCAGCACTTAGCCACGCACCCAGTTGATGATGGCAGGCGGGTAGGCGACCGGCCGAATAATTTTTAGCACAATTTTCCAGGCCTTCTCGTTATCATCCTCCAGCCGCAGCACGCGCTGCGCGTTGGCCTCCAGCAGTGCGATGCTGTTCTTCAGCACCGGCGAGGCCTCCTCCAAGAAGACACGGTTGACGTGCACTATTTCACCGCGTTTGAAGACAAGCGTGACAAAGTTCGGGTCCGCCAGTTCCGTGTGCTCCATGCTTTCGCCTTGCTCTTGGGCGGGAGCGTTGGGAGTAACGGCACTTGGTTCCGTGTTTACCTCAAACATCCTAGACCTTCTTGTTATCGACAGTCGCTATCAGTTTCAGTGCACAACTGCGCAAATACCGCAGGCGAGTGCAAGGGGAAGCAAAAGTGACTGCCGCGGATCGGTTATGAGTGCAGCCTTACAGCAAGTAATAAGAGCGACGCAATGTGAATTTGTTGCTTTGACTTAGCGCTCGTGGTTTCTCCGTGTTGCGCGGGGTATGAAAGCGGCTCCCATGGCACACGGCACGAATTGGCCTGTACAGGCACCAGCATGGCCGCCATCAGCTTGAGCCTGTCACACATGACCCGAAGGCAACGCCCTTGCAGCAAACCGGGCCAATCATTATTAAACGCCCGTTGGACAGTAACATCCTAAACCCACGAGGGCCTGCGCACCAGCATGTGGCCGGCACTGAGGGCCCCAAGGCAGCACCCCTGGTGGCCTGACGCTGCCGACCCGGGGCGGCCCTTCTCCATAAGGTCTAAATATCAAATAATAACAGATGTAATCAGATGCCACAACCCTGGCGAACACAAGGGGATCAAATTGCACGCACAGCAACGTCCTCTACCATGTACAACTTTTTGTATTGCAAATGGCCCCATTGTGAAGCGTGCATGTTGCGCTGTCGAGCGTTCAAGCAGGGACATTGCACACAGGCCAGGCCTACAGGGCCACGTGAGCAAATTTGAACTTTGGAGTACGATGACATTACTGGTAACGGGGGGATCTGTACATTCTCCCACAGCACAGCCTACTTTCACCCTACCCATTGCGCCCAATTTGCGGTCAACCCGTCGACCCAACTACGAGAACGGGCGGCATTGCCGCATGTCCCTAACCCATTAGGCGTCCGACACCAATGCAGTTGTTGTACGAAGTCAAAACGCCCCCGATGCCCAGCAAGACACCCAGTACCACCGCCGAGATCACATCCAAAACCAAGTCCCCCCTAAGCCCGCTCCAGTGCTCGAGCAATGCAAGTTCCCCCACGCTCCCCTCTCCGAGCGAACGCTCCTCCCGCCTTGTATGCCCCAACCCACAAATCCACAGTCCCCAAACGCACCGCCGTGGTCGCCCTCCTGCACACCCACCTACGCCGCCCACATCCCGCCGCAGGCCTCCCTGAATTTCACAGACCCCCACCCCCGATGGCTTCCACACCCTCGAGCGCTCCTACCGCGTGCCATCCTATACCTACTTACACCCTCCACGCCATGCTACCGGCCCAGTACTGCCGCTGCAGCTGCTATGCCCTCGTTGCAGCTGCTGCGCTGTGGCACATCCGCAAGCCACATCACACAAACCACAGGTCCCGCCAACCACTCTACCACCTACCACCTACGCCGCCCTCATCCAATCGCAGAACTCCCGGAAGTCCACTCCGCCGTCCCCGTTGACGTCCACGGTCCGCATGATGGCGTCCACCTCCTCCTCCTGCACCCCACCCAGCACGTGCGACAGCGCCCGCACCACCTCGGCACGGCTGATGGCGCCGCTGCCGTCCGCGTCCAGCTTGGCGAAGGCCTGCGGTTAATTGGGGAAACAGTTGTATCACTGTTGGGGTCGAACGTGTCGTATTCATGCCCCGGGCACCAATGGCTGGCGCCGCATGCAGCAAAATCAGGGGGAAACATGGGAGGTCCCTCCAGCTTTGGTGTGCACGCTTTGCCAGAGGAGAGAAAGACGCATAGCGGCGTGCATGTGGCCGGCACGTCAATCGTTCTTGTTAACCCACGCACCTTTCTTAGCAGGTCCTCCCGCTGCATCTTGCTGCGGTGCACCATGGAGGCCAGGAACTCGCCGTAGTCGATCACGCCGTCGCCGTTGGTGTCGGCGGACTGGGGGAACGGGGAGGGAAGGGGGGGAGTAAGGGAAGGGCAAGAGCAGGGGAGCACGGCGGGGAGAGAATGAATGGGGAGCAGCTGGTTGTGTTGGGGGCACGAGACGAGGACAGGACTACAATGGGATTGGGTAAGCTAACTGTATTACGTGTGCAGTGGCGCCTGGGGCGAGATGCCACCGGATGTCGACGTTGACCGTTAACCGTTGGACCTCCAGCCAGGCACCCACCACCGGCCGGCGGGCTGCACAACACCGGCCCGCACGTGCCTCAACAAACCCCCCTGCCCAGCCCTAGCCAAGCCCGGGAACGAGAACCACCAATGCCGTACTGTTTATGTACCGCTTTCGTGACCAAATGAGAGCTGTAGAGCGTACCGGTAACCGCGTGTCATGTGGGTGTACCTACATACCGGATGCTTTTGCACCTGCCTTCATGAGGGAGTCCAGCTCGTCATCGCTAAGCCCCAGGCTCCTCCTGCCGCCGCTCTTTCGCGCCAGCGCCTCTCGCAGCTCCGCGGCGCTGATTGTGCCGCTGCCGTCCGCGTCCATGTCCAGGAACAGCTCCCGCATGCCCTCCGTCTCCACGCTGGGTAGGGAACGGGCGATGAGCTGCGACCGCACAGAGGCGGGGGCGATTGCAGGCGAGGGCGGGTGCAAGACAATCAGTTCGGTGGCCGTGTGCACCGGGGTGATACAGCAGACTCGCGCAGGGGCCGTCAATGCACTCGGAGCGAATGGACTAAAGGTTTGCGCTGCCGACTGTTCATGTCCCTTGCCCCCTGACCACCCTGCCTCACCTTGAGAACCTCCTTCTTGAGCCTGTGCATTGCGCTGTACGCCCTCAGCCGCCGCACCACCTCCAGCTCTATGGGCGCGTCCCCCGCGCAGCCCCTCTCGCGCATCCACTCGTGACACAGCACCTCCTGAGCCGTGGCGCGCTTGGAGGGGTCCACCTGCAGCATGCGTCGCACGCAGTCCTTGGCGGGATCTGGGGGGAGACGGCGGGGCCATGAAGGAGGGGCGAGTACGTCGTTGCGTTACTGCTGTCCCCAAGTTACACTTCAGATGGTAAGACGAGCAAAAGGTATGTATGCCTGGGCAGCTAATCCAGCACAAAATGCACAATGGTCGAGCATTGCGTTGCAGGACAGGGCTGGAAGGTGGGACCAAGGGCACACGTTGCACGCCGAGCAAGTGTGCCGCCGCGCACAACGCGCAAGTGCCTTCTGGCGTTGTGCGCCTAGGGCGATCCTCACCGGATATCTTGGGCCATGGGTGGGCCTGCACGGGTGGGCCATGGGCAGGGGCGGACGGGCAGGAAGGAGGACAGCTTGTCGGCTGATTGAGGGTAGCGGTCAAACTGCCGTTCAGGCATACCATGCTTATTTTGGGAGAGCAACCAACCGCTCAACCACCCACCCATCCGCTGTGATACAACCAGGCGCACGGCAACGAGGGTGACACGGACGCCTGACCCAACCACTCCCACAATCAGCAACTGCAAGATGCTCACAAGTAACACCAGAGCAAAGTTAACCAACACAATCCACCATTCTCCCTGCACGCACCCCGAGGTCGAACTCCCCCGCCTGCACCGCCCAACACAGCGCAAGGTGCTCACAAGTAAAAACCAGATCCAGGTTACCCCATGATCACCAGATCCAGGGGGAGCTCCCCTGCCCAAATCCGCGTCACACGCCGCACGCACCTTGAGGTCAAACTCCCCCGCCTGCACCGCGCGGCAGGTCTCCTCGTCGCTCCTGCCCGCGAAGGGCCGATAGCCGCTGAGCATGTTGTACAGCAGCACGCCCAGAGACCTGCGGGATATGAAGTTAGTAAGCAGCGTCATGCGTAATGTTACAAAGCGGCCACTGAACGTGTAGCCGCTGGGCATGTTGTACGACAGCACACCCAGCGGGATCAGGAATAAGTAAGACAGCGCCATAGAAACAGCGGTCACCTACTGCATGCTGGATATGCAAGGTACTCGTTCCAATGTCCATCGGCCCGCAAGGTCCGTGCAACGAGGGTGCGTCTGGTCTTTACAGGGGCGAACCGCACATCTTGTGGTAGCAGCTGGCGGCTAGCTGTTACACCAGGTTGCACCTCAACCATAAACTTAAGAAAGGCCCCGTTAACCCACACTCGTTAACCCACACCCACCCACCATATGTCGGCCTCCTTGTTGTACCTCCGCTTCATCACCTCGGGGGCGGTGAAGGACAGCGTGCCCGCCGTGTCCGTGTACAGCATGTTGTCCTGCACGTGCACACAACACGCAATGACCACAATGACACGGACGTACCACGCATTTGCCCTAGGCCCCTTACGCTTGACCGACTCGGGCAGGCGCATGGCAGGTAAGCCAGATGCCCGCCACTGTCATCTGGACAGAGGTCCGCCAGCTTACCTGCAAGCTCTATGCGCCCCATGACCCATGGGCCACCCGCCAGCCCCCCCGGGAGCCGGGGCCGGGAAGCCTAGTGCACGCACGCGCATTCCACTCAGCCCAGCTTCGGCCAACGGCCCCACCTACGCTACTTCGCCAATCAGCCGCTTTTAGACTACGCCACTGTGGCTACACGGAGCTTACGCGCCGGCCAGCCTGCCGGCGCATGCTGTGGGAGCTGGAGCCGAAGGCGGACCGCGACTTCAGTAGGTCTACAATTTTACTTCCCGTCTCACCACTACTACCTCCTCCTCGCGTTATTAGTACTTTGTTTCCCCCCCCCCCCCGTTACATCAGTACCTGAACGCTCTACGGACTGAACGACCCGTGGGCCACCTCGCCCGCCCGGCCGCCCGCCCACCTTGAAGAAATGTGACAGCCCGAAGTCCGTCAGCTTGACGGGCGCGTCGGGCGCATCGCTGGCCAGCAGGAAGTTGGGCGGCTTGATGTCGTGGTGGATCACGCCCAGGCTGCAGGCAGGTGGGACAGCAGGCAGACGGGTGTGTAAGGTGTGGGTCTACGGGGCTTAATGTCGTGGTGGATCACGCCGAGGCTATATGCCAGTAACAACAGGAAAGGGATGTATGGGATTGCTGGGACACGGGTGCTCAGGTATACCGGGCTTGAGGTCGTGGTGGATCACGCCGAGGCTGAAGGTTCGTGATCTCTACACATCTCTACACATGTGTACCACAGGCAGTAGGAACGGGTGTGCAGGGACCGGGCGTGCAGGGCCAGGCAGGGCATGGGATACCGGTCACAAAGGAACGGGTGCGCGGGGCATGTGAACAGATGTGCGGGGGCGCAGAGCGTTCACAGGGCCTGGTGTCGAGGTGGGCACCCTCAGTCATGCGAGGTGCTGGATTGGGGAGGAGGTCGAGGGCAGGCGCTTGTGCTGCACCCGGGCTAGGCCCGACCAGCCACAAGGGAAGAGCGCATGCGTTTCTCACCACCCGCTCACCTGTGGCAGTAGGCCACTGCCTTGATGGCTGTGCGCATGAAGGCCGCCGCGTCCTGCACGCAAACCACACACATGCGGAGAGTTGTTGACGCCGTACGTTACGCTATCGGTGCCTGCTGCGCTCTCATAAGAGGTGCGTTGTCAGCTCTAAGCTGCTGCCTCTGTGCACATGGGCGCATGCATGGCACAGGGAGGGCGCATGCGTGGGCGGCGGTGCCGGCGCCACGCAACGCGAGGGGCGATAACACGATAGTGCAGCAATCCCAAGCACAGCAACTACGGTAGAACATGGCTACCACCAACAGGGCCAATGACTGGCGACTGGTAACTGTCAACCCAGGTAGTGCAGTAGTCACTTTTGGCCCGGGGTTGGTATACCCACATAGTCTGAGTCTGGCGTCGTTACAGCGACAGTCTCGTCCTTTACGGAGTGCGCTGCAAGGCTAAGCGCCCCGCACACCCCGGGGTGAGGCACCTGATGATCTAGCCGGCGTGACGTGGCCCCTGGTACCCCCTGGCACCGGGTCCAAGCTTCTGCCTACACGTAACGGCAGCAGAGCTGCCCTAATGCGCCGCGCCGACCTTCTCAGTGGCCCGCTGCCCACACGTTTCACTGCAGGGGCGGTCCCCACACGGCACACTGTGCGCCCACCTTCTCGCTGTACCTCCCCCGCATCCAGATGGCCTCGAACAGCTCCCCTCCCGTACACAGCTCCAGAACCAGGTACACGTGCACCTCGTCCTCGTACGTGTCCTGTACGGCACACAGCGGCGGACCGGCGGTTATGGCAGGACAGGACCACGTGTCTCAGGCCCGCGCCCACGTGCCTGCTCGTGTCCCAGAAGACACACCAAGAGCAGCATGCTGCACTCTGCGTTGGCCTGCTGCCGTGCGCTTCAGCAACAACCTCTGCGTGCATGCACACGACACCTGCTACACAGTGGGTAACGCTAGTTGGGGTCCGTCAACGTCAGTACCGTGTGGCAATTGCACCCCTGGGCCCACCTAGCAGTATATTGCACAAAAGCAACTATGTCTACACACCTTGAGCTCCACAATGTTTGGGTGCCCCGCCAGGTGGTGCATGATCTGCACCTCCCTCTGAATGCGGGCAATGTCGGTGTGCGACAGCCGCAGCTTGTTGATGCTCTTGACCGCCACCTACGTGGCAGCGGGGCACACGCAGCACGCAACGCACACGTCAGAGGTCTGTGCGGCACCAGGGTTTCAGGGATACGTTGTTCTGCGACAGACGCAGCGTGTTGGTGCTCTGTTGGGCCACCTGTGGGCAGCAGGGCAGCGCAAAGCCGGGCCGGTGTCGGCAGGGCAGCAGCAGCAACACGAGCCACGCCCAGCGACTGACTAAGCGGCACGTGTTCAGGACAAGCCGACACTACAGCTAACAGCAGCTGTGCCAGCCCACGGTAAGGTGTCGCCCCCTTCGCCGGCTGCATCGCTCAGTTGCCATCGCCCTTCCATGCTGCTACAGCGCCCATAAGCTCACATTGTCTCACACGCCCACGTGCATACGGTACACGCCTTCGCCCACGCCCCATGCACTACAGACCTCCTTGTATGTTGTTGTTCCGTTCTGCGGTTGACCCCCACGCGCCCGCCCCTGTGACGCCCGCGGCCAACCTCCTCCCCTGCCTGGCGGCACGCGGTCTGGTCCCCCAGCTCTTCCACACGCACACACGGCCCCCGCACACCATCCACAACCTCCACGCGCCCGCCCCCCAACGCCCGCGTACCCACCTGCTCCCCCGTCTGGCGGCACGTGGCCTGGTACGTCTTCCCGAATCCGCCCTGCCCCAGCACGGAGCCCTGCTCGTAGTTGACCCACGGGTCGCTGGGCCGCGCCCCTGGCAGCAGCCAGCGCCGGTTGCAGGACTTGGGCGGCGGGCCCTTGGGCGACGCCACGGTGGCGTCCTCCACGAAGCCCAGCTGCAGGTGGGTTGTACGGCAAGGAGTGCATGAGTACAGTGTACCGTGGTGTACGACAGGAACGACTGTGTGAGATGGGGCCACGTGCAGGCGGCGCCACCGTGGGGTCCTCCGTCCACAAAGCCCAACTGCGCGGTCTTGGGTGTACGACAAGGCAGCGAGCAGGTACGTTGTACGACAAGCAGCAGGTGTACGACAAGCAGCAAGCAATAGCCTGGGCTTCTTGATAAGCCTTGTATGTGTTTCAGCACCGCTACTGTTGCCGCTACCGCTGCTGCTGCTGCTGTTGCTGCTGGGTGCAAATCTGTGTGGCACGCTACAGGGTCATGCATATGAACTATTGTGGCCATGTGGGTACGCGGCCGTGCCTGTTCAGGCCGCACCACCCTGCACCCCTGACCCGCTTGCGCGGCGGGGCAAACTTCGGACCAGCCCGGACCAGCCCGCCCTGGCCAGCGCGCTGATCATCCCAGCTTATGCTGACGCTCCAGCCGCTTTGCCACGTGGGTCTCACCATTGCAAGGATTGGCGGTTGGGTGCGCGCCTAGTGTAAGGGGGTGCCCTTGGGACCCTTACCTTCCCATCGCAGCCGTCGCATACGCCGTGCGAGCCCGCCCACGGCTCACCTCAAGGACACACGTGCCTCGTGGCTTGACCTTCTTCTTGCATAGGATGGGCAGCTCCAACCGCATGTGCTTCTTGACCGGCAGCTGCGTGCGTCAGCAACAACCCGGGGCCGAGGGTAGCAACAAGGGGCAGACATCGCAGTAAGCCAGGTAAAGACAGCTGCGGCATGCGTTGCTCTGGGCAAATGCACGAGCCCAGCAAGCGACTGTGCGCCAATGCAGCAACACCGCGCAGGTGGTAAGGCGCTGGCCGCACGGAGGCGGCAGGAATTGGTGTTTCCGCGCTACTTGTGTGGTGTGCGCAGCCATGCGATTCTACAACCAGCATGGCCGGCCAACGCACACTCCACACAGATGCCGGCAAGCACGCAAAGTGGAACGAGGTGTTCGTGTTTGAGAACGTCCGGCCGCATGCCGACGGACTGATCGTCGAGGTGAGGGCCTAGGACCTTGTGTAACAGAAATGGCCAGGGGCTGGGAAAGTGTCGACCTGGTTGTACGAGCACCGGTACCGTACGGGTCCACTGGCCATACCCTAAGCATCGCTGTCGCCTGGCCCGGCCCGGCCCGGTGCTACCGCCCTGTAATGCGTGCCACTCACCTGGCCCATGGGCACCCGCACGAAGCCCAACGACACGTCCTGGAGCAGCATGTTCTCGTCGTAGAACTGCGTGGCAAAGAAACAGGGCAATGGTGACAAACGTGGTATACCGGTAGTGTTTTTCTGTGGGTTGCAGGACCGCGGCACAAGACCGGGCCAGGAGACAGCGGTGCTTAGGGTGTGGCCAGTGGCCCAGTACGGTACTGGTGCTATTACAACCATAACCCCTGGCCCTTTCTGTTACGCAAGGTCCCGGGCCCTCACCTCGACGATCAGTCCGTCGGCATGCGGCCGGACGTTCTCAAACACGAACACCTCGTTCCACTTTGCCTGCTTGCCGGCATCTGTGTGGAGTGTGCGTTGGCAAGGCGTGGAGGCTGTGGCTTGAGGGCTGTTGCACTGGTATGTCACTGGGCGCGACCCCCCATGACGCACATGGGCCGCCGATTTGGTGGACGGCGCGGTACTGGGTTTCGGGTCTGTAGCTCTGTACCGATTGCACGTCAATGTCTGTGCCTAACCACGGGCAGCATCTGTAGTCCTCATAGCCCACGTGCCGCACCTCCCCAGCGGTGGGCTGGTAAGCCACGGCACCTGCGTGCTCGCAGTGGGCGTGCTCTGGCTGTCAGCCTTGCAACGCACCTGGTAATGTCTTAGAGCGCTGGCTGTCACCCCGGACAGTAAGCACAGCGTATGGGTCCTGCTTGCCTGGTGGGCCGTGGAAACGTGGGCTGTGGTCGGCAGCGATGCATTAGCGCGCAGGTCTACGTTTAGAGGGGTTTACGCTCCAACCGCAAGCGCGAGCAGGTAGCGCAAGGTTGGCCCCAGCCGCACCCACCGACTCCTAAGTGCAGAAAATCGATTTGGCCCACGAGAGAGGCGTCCCGCAAGAAACTCGCGTCTCCCACTGCGCGCGAGCGAGCGGCAGGGCGATGTCAAGAAAAGTTAGAGCCAAAGGTTGCTCGAAGTGCAGGTCTGTCAACGATTAACACGTTACTCACGTGTAACTGTTAAAGTTCCTGATAAATAGCTCATCCCAGCCAAAGGATTCGGCGAGTGACCAACGGGGAGCACCTTCCTGCCACGTAAACGACTACAGAACCTGTTTTCTTACGTTGTGATGCAGCAATCCAAAGTAGTTGCAAGTAAGGCTGCTTTGACAGGTCGCACAAGGCCCAAGCCCCCAGGTGCATGGTTTCGGCGCCCCTTTTCACACGTGCCGAACCGAAGAACCCCACGTGTCCCTGTCGACCGATTAACTCAGGGGAGCTGACCAACCTGTTACTTCCATCCTGCATCCTGCATGCCATGCCAATGCTCGGCGTTATGCCGTGGCTGAACTGATGGCCATATGCCGTGGCAGCAAACATGGGGTCGTACCGATACAGTCGAGCGCACAGGAGTACGTTGTGCGTGTCTGGCTGCGGCCCTGCTGGTAGGAACACCGAAATATGACTTAACTTTGCCTGACCTATCAACGTCCCTTTTGGTAATGAGACGCCAACCGCACCGTAATGCTGGCGCTGCGCTGGGCATGGCGCCGGAGGACGCATCCTTTATCAGCGCCCAGGACTTGATGATAACGCAACAGCTTCTTTGCCTGTCACAATCTGTTAATCCGGTCGAACAGCGGGGCAGCCTTACCACCCGCCAAAGGCTCGCCGCTACCAGAGCGCTGGAGCTCCTTGTCCAATGGGCGAACGACTCTGTGAAAGGAGTCCAAACACAACTGAGCGTTGATGAGATGGCTTCAGCTCGGGCGGCCTTAGTGCAGGTCCACAGCGTGGCGTTGCGCTCAGTTGCGGATGCAGGAGGCGCTGCGGCCGCAGCGGCAAACCGTCAAAACCTCGCGAGCGGCTCAAACAGCACTGCGGATGTCCCAAAAGCAAGCAGTGCAGCAGCTTGGATGGAGCCTCTACAGTACAGCTCCGAGCTCCTTCACATCGTCCTCATGGTCAAGTTCGCTTTTGACCCCTCGCCGAGTCCTGACGGTGGAGATGGCGACAGCTCAGACATGGAGATCATGCACGTACTTCGCAACTGCTCTACCCTGCTGAGGGTCCTGCTTCGCGCAGACCTCATGCCGGCAATGAGCCGGCTGCTTGCAGCCGAGGCACACCGGGGCACGGCCGCAGTCCTGGACATGGACACAACCATGCACGCCCTCAAACCGCTGTGGGCATCTATGGCAGTAGCGCGCATGGCAGCAGACTTGCCACCTTCGCTTGTGCACGAGCAGCAGCACGAGCAGCAGCACGAGCAGCAGGAACTGCGCCTGCTCATGCTGCGTGCGCTTGCGGGCAGCAGCGTGATGGAGCACGTGTGCAAGTTCGCCGCACGGCGCCTGGCAGGGCCGGCGCAGACCTCCGGGCCGTCCCCGGAGAAGAACGAGAAGCTGAATGAGCAATGGGTTTTCACGCTGCAGCTGATGGACGGCGCGTGCGATCTCGCGTGCTGGGGGTTGGACTCGGGCAGAGCCAACCCCGCAGACGCGTGGGCAGTGCTGCTCGGCCCGTGCTTCCAGGTGGGTCGACCAGGCCAGGGGTTTAGGACACAGGCCACGACATCACGTGGTCTTTAGCTTACCAAGCCTCAATCTCGTTCCGTGTAGCAATTACCGTATACACCAGGCATTTGTGGCTAAACTGGCAGACGCGACGTCGTCGAGCATGTACTCGTTAAGATGCGTACGGTAAAACATCCACCACGGCACGTCCTCGGCAGGTATCAGATCACCCATGCCCATACCCCGTCCGCCGTTCCCCAATCCCTGTCACCCCGTCCCCTTTCCCCCGGCCCTGCAGCACCTGGTGCACCTGCACATGGTGTCCCAGCTGCACGCCATAGACGGCGGTACGACGTACGGCCTGCCGTACGACAAGCTGGTGCCGCCCGTGCACACGGACAACCAAGACGTGGGCCCGGGGGTGCTGACGTTCCTCGGCTGCAAGCTCGCCCTGCGCCTCTGGCTCGCCTGCTTAAGCTTTGCGCCCCCGCACGACAAGGACGTGTGCCCCCAGCTCCGGCCCCGTGTCATGATCAAGCTGCTGCTGCGGCTGGCACGTGCCGCCGTTGACAGCTGGCAACGCAGCCGCGGCAGCAACCGCACCAACGGCGGCGGCGGCGGCGGCGGTGGAAGGAGCGACAGCGGCAGCATCGGCCAGGCCAGCGGCCAGCGCCCGAACGCTGCGCCTTGCCTTGTGCTGTACCCGGAGTCATGCCCCGGCGTGGCAGCGCATGCGCTTGCGACGGCCCGCCAGCTCCTGGCACACTGCCCCGCGCCTGCCGGCAGGGCACGGCAAGGCGAGCCGGCCGGCAGCGATGCCAATGTAAGTGTCCCAGCGGCAGCGGCAGCGGCTGGAGCCGACGGCGGCGTCGGCTCTCACAGCGGCAGCTCACCGAGGGGACATGCGCACGGCGACGTCAAACATGGTCTGTCAGAGGTCGACGCCGGGGCTGCAGGCGGTCCTGCTGAGGGCGCTGGCGGCGGCGGCGGCGGCGGCGGCAGCACCGCTGTAGAGCATGAGGAGACTATGTGGCTGTCGTGGGCGAGCCGGCGGCGACTCGCTGACACGTGGTGGCCTCTTGTCGTGGGGGCGGTCCACGCCACGCTGGACGACGGTGCGGCAAGGGGCGACGAGGAGGTGGCGGAGCTTAAGCACGTGTGCAGCATCCTGAGCCTGACGTGGGCGGTCCCGCAGGAACAGCACCCGGAGCAAGCTGCCGGAGCCGGTAAGCGAGTACCGTACCTTGCAGTAGGGGTGGCAAGAAGGGTTTTGTACGGATGTGTTGGTCGTGGGGAGGCGTTGGCGTGTCGGCATCAATCACTCAAGAGCCGCTAGGCCGCACCCAGCCCCTTGATACCGCGGCCTTCCGCACCCCTGGCCTGGCCCACACGGAGAACACTGGCGGAACACAACCCACATAGAATTTCTTGACATATGGATTGATTTGCCGCCGCCTCTTGCTCGCCCGCCTTGCTTTCCAGCACAGCTTCACCGTGCAAATCCTGCGCCCCAATACGCAGGCGTCGTCACGCCGACGGCCTTCATGCCTCGCTCTCCCCCTGCCGCCTGGCTGTCCGCCGCCGTGTCCGCGGGATACCTCCCCTGCCTGGAGCGCTTCATAAGGCGCATGGTCTCGCCCGCCTGCCCCTACCCCATGCCCCTGGCCTCCCGCGCCCCCCTGGTTCTGGAGCTGCTGAACGGGCGGCGGCTGGCGGCGCTGGCGGCACACGGAAATGTACGGCAGGCGGCGGGGCTGGTGGCCACGGCGGTCAAGGTGACGGCGAACCTGGCGGGCCAGGTGGCCGGAGGCGCGTACACGAAGGCAGCGGTGGAGTGCTTTGTGGAGCTGCCGGCCGCTCTGGTTGGCGCTGCTATGGAGTGCGTGGCGGCGGGGGCCGAACAGCAGGACCAGCAGCAGCAGGAGGAGGGCGTGCAGGTGCTGCAGGTGCTGTCGGTGTGCTTGGCGCGCTGGCTGCCGCTGTGTCGGATGCTGCTGCTTGAGGCGCGGGGCGAGGTGCTGGGGCTGCTTGTGCGGGCCCGGTGCCGCATGGTGCGCCTGGCGGAGCTGGCCCGGAGCGTGGCGGAGAGGCGGGGGGAGCACGAAGCTGCGGGAAGCTGGGGGGAGGTGCTGGCGGCGTGCCGTGGCATGGACGCTGGGAAGGAGGGAACGGTGCAGGGCCAGGACGCCGTGGGGCTGCGAGGTGGGGAGGAGGGGGACGGGGTGTCCGCGCCGGGGCTGGAGGGGCTGGCCGAGCTGCTGCCTTCGCCGTATGGTGTGCGGCAGGTGCTGTTTCCCTCGTGCAGGAACCCGCTGTGCACGAGCCTGGAGGGGGACAGCGAGGCAGGGGCGCAGCTGGAGGCGGGCTGCTGCTTGCAGTGCGCGTAGCGGGGAGGTATCTGGCTTCTTGGTGTGAAGCCCGCATGGGACTGTAGTGGGCAAGTGCACACTTCAACCCGTCTCAATTAAAGCCGTGCCGTTGCCAGACGAAACGCATTTGAGCCGGCAGGGCGGGTCGGCCGGGGCAAGGCGCGATGGGAATGACGTGTGTACCGCATGTACGCCTGCTCGCCGTCCCCATTGCAACCGCTGCTGGGGCAGTAAGACTTTCTGCTGCACTAACCTAGCTGCTGAGGGCCAAACACCGAGGAGGAGGTTGTTGGAGACCCTTATGGCGATGGTATGGGACCTTCTGCGTCGTGGGACCGCCAGCAGCTAGGGGAGCTTCCTCTGCCCGCAACGAATACCAACCTTACAACCGGAAATCTCCTATTGGAAGCTCAGACTTTGGGCGTTGATTTGTGTTGTGTTGTCTCCGTGCAACGTGCGCTAGGACGAGAACGAGGGGCTGCTGCCAACTGCTGTCGTACTTCAACCGCTAAGGCCCATGGGACGGTTACGTCAAAACGTTGGCGCAAGCTCCTTGTGCGCGCGGCGTAGTAGAATTTATATACCTTAGGACACCACTTATGTAGCCCCCCCGCAACGCTTTCGTGTTTGGCCGCGCAACTCCACATTCAATCGCTCCCTCGATTTAGGCCTTGACCGCGACAAAGCCCTCATGGCTATCATGGACCATGTAGCTGGAGCAGTAGTATTAAAATGTAAGTAGCTGTTGTCGTCGTTTTACCTCTGCCGCGAGGGAGTCACATACCTGCCTGCCGCCCCCCTTGGCTGCCCTTGCAGTGAAAAACGCATCGTTCCTAAAGGACCGACATTGCATGGGTAAGGCTTGATGACGACGAAATTGCTGGTTAAGCCTAGATACAGGTTAGCGCAGTTGGCGCTGACCCGCTTGCGCCCCACGCGTGGGCATCTACGGACACGGCGCAGGCAAGCAGGCACCATATGCCGTCCTCACAATTGATGACAGAAGCTTCCGGTCAAAGACACTTTCGGGTAGGTTCGCAACAGCTGAGCTTTTGGTTGAATCGCGACTGTCACGTGGACCCTCCCGCGTGCTCGCTGAGGCCGACTGGGCCAGACAGGTGCAAGCCACATGGGGCCCCATGTCCCGTTCCCCTGCCCCCTCCTTCCCTCCGCCCGTCCCAGTACTGCCAGCTGTGCACCTTGCGCATGCGCAGATGCCGGGAAGGACGCCACATGGGACGAGCGCTTTGAGTTCGAGCACATCACGCCACGTGCTCATGGCCTCACCATCGAGGTACGGTACGTTGCGGCCCTTCCGCCGCCTTGCTAGGCACCCTTCAAGCACGGAAGGCCTGCTCGCTGCTCCTGGGCTTGGCCTCTCCCCTGGCTGGCCGTCGCCCTTTGGCAGTGTTTCGACAGTCCAGCGCTCTAGCCCCGCAAGGGTTGCCCCCAGGATCGTGCAACGTGGGGCTGATATGGATTCCGGCCCCGTGTGCTGCACCGGTGCAACGGCATATGCAGCTTTCTCCTAACCCACATACATGCAGATGAACATGAACCCCTTACCGTACAGTTGTACGACGAGTATGTCCTCGGGCCCCTATGAGATGCCAGGCCCTGCAAGTGCCTAGGCACATCCCCTCTCTGACGCTCTACAACATTCCTTCACGCTTCATGCGAACCCCCTTCCCCACACCTGCCGTACAGTTCTACGACGAGTACGTCCTCCGACCCCACGTGTCTTTGGGATTCGCTCAGGTGCCCCTGCAGCAGGTGCGCTCTTACGGCCACACCGTGTCTCGGTATCACGTTACCACACAGCTGGTTCGAACGTGATACCAGCACGTTCGGCCGCACATGCACTCCTGCGCACGCATGCAGCCACTTGGCATAGCACATGCCTCCTATGCGGATATGCCCCATTCATGATGCGGGTTTGTGAGCGCGTGTGGTAGAGAGGCGGTCACACTGATTGCATGGTCACCTGCTATGCTGCATGCTCGCCTGGGGCTGGTGCTTTGAGGGGGTCAAGGATCCGTGTACCTGTACGCGCAACAAAGCACTCCATGTGTCTGTATGCATCAACCGTTCTGTGGAAAACACACTCACACGTCACTGCAGCTGCCGTTCAAGACGCACATGGCGCTGGAGCTGCCCATATTCTGCCGAAAGAAGCTCAAGGAGAGGGGCGTGTGCTCAGTCGAGGTGCGTGGGTCCGTTCGTGCGCCGTGCGGGCCGCCATGCATGCTAGGGAGACGGGGCAGGGCAGCTGCTGAGGACTTCATGCAGTGTAATGGGAGTCGTGTACGCCGTGTGCTGAGGTGCTGATGCGTCTGCTTGTAGATTTGACACAGCGTGAAGTGGGAGTGAACTCGTGCACCTGCATCCGTGCCATGACGTCAGTGCGTTGATACACTCCGGCGTGTCCTCCACAGCTGTCCTTCACCCGATATTGCAGCTACAGTGCATCCCCAATCCCAAGTTATATTTCACGCAAGTTTACTGTATCCTTTACGGCGTTGCTGTTGGCCCCACAGCTGTCCTTCACGCCGGACGACTCGCTGGCTGCGCTGCCGCGGCAGTCGCCTGCTGTGCGCGGCAAGGAGGTGTGGGTGCTGCCAGCAGGTGGAGACCCCAAGCGCACCTCGCCGTGGGTTAAGTACGACAAGGGGCAGCTGCTGGGGTCCGGCCAGCACAGCCACACGTACAGGGCAACGGACAAGGCGACGGGGGAGCAGGTGGGCACGGACGGACACGTGTGTGTCGCTCAGCAGTCAAGTAGGCACACTTTTAGGTTGAAGGGCAAGGCAACGGGGGAGCAGGTGAGTGCCGGCAGGTGCGATGCCTGGGCACGAGGGAGGGTGCGGCAAGTTGCAGTCGGAGATTGAATGGCTCTTTCGTGTGCTACGGTACCGCGCCACGCGTTGCCACGGTTTGCACTGGGCTTGCATGTGGAGCGTGAGTAGTGGCGTCGTGCGTCCACGGCATCCTTCTTCGGCTATCTCCATGTTGCAAAACATCGTGTCGGTAACGTGCATTAATTGCGCCACGTGTGCACGTCGTGTGTCGTACCAGGTGGCGGTCAAGGTGGTTAGCAAGGCGCGGCTGAGCCCCACGGAAGTCACTCGCACAAAGCGCGAGGTGCAGGTCCTGCACCACCTGGCGGGGCACCCCAACATCGTGAACCTCAAGGTATGAAAGGCAGCAGCTAGCACACACGGAACACTAACGGCAGCAGTGCATCCGTACCTGCCTGCTCCTGCTGCGTCTGGCTGCAGAGGCCGCCGCGCGCGCGAGGGCTTGGTTTGCGCTGCCGGTGCAAGTCTCCCCTGGTGCATGTCGACAGCACGCCCCAGAGAGTCCCGGTCTGCAACATCAAATGCGCATCACGCCGCCCCGTACGTTACCTCTAAATCCTGTGCGTTAGGTGCTGCACGAATCGGTTAGGTCCTGCCTTCGGACAGAGCGAATTTCAGGACTGCGCGCGCCTGGCTTACCCCCTGTCCGTTGCCAATGTCCAGCGCCTCGAGGATCGTTTATTTTGTTATCAGGTGGTACATGGCCCGCGAGTACTTGCTGTGTACCGGTTATGCCCCACACAGGACACGTTTGAGGACCGGTCGCACGTGTACCTGGTGATGGAGCTGTGCGCGGGGGGCGAGCTGTTCGACGCTATCTGCTTGCGACAGCGCTTCTCGGAACAGGTGCGGCAGGCATGACAGCGGCAGACTGCAGTTGGTTGCTGCTGTATGTGGAATCATTGTGCGGTCCTAGCTAGTAGCTACCTGGCCGTGGAAATGCTGCCGAGATGCACCGACTTGCTGGCTGTATCGGTGTTGCTGGGGTACGGCTGTACAAGCTGCCTGCTGCCGTGCCGTGCGCAGGATGCTGCAACCGTGATGCGCCAGGTGCTGCAGGCGGTCGCCTTCTGCCACAGGTGGGAGTGTGAGCAGTGTAACGCGTGCCGCTGTGCCTGCGTTTGGCTGTAAATACCCATAATACCCGGATCCTTAAATTACAGCTCGAAACCTTGTAGCTGCATCCGGTTGCGATGCTCAAGGCAGTCCGTTGGGTTCGCGTCCGTCCCTTTTCCCTTCGCTGCATGGAGCATGGGCGTACGGCACCCCTTCATGGAGTCACAACATTTTGAGGGCTTTCAAGGCTGTGACGCTAGTGCAAATGATGCAAGTATGCACGCCCAGATAATGCATGTGCCTTCCCTTTCCATGCTCGCAGCATGGGCGTGCTTCACCACTTCATCACCCCGTCGAGCTTCCTGCTGGCAACAGACGCGCAAGACTCGCCCATCAAGCTCACGGACTTCGCGCTTGCGCACTTCTTCAAGGTGGGTACCCGTATCCCGTGCAAACCGTTACCAGCACAATACTCATGGGAGCGCGCCGTCGTCCTCTGCGCCGGCACCCGCGGCGCCCAGCTGTACACACCTTCAGGCGCTCATGCCTGCCTGCGTTCCTTGATGTCCTGGCACCCCGGATGAGCCGAGGGTGCTCAATTGCGACATATGCTGCTGCAACAGATGGGCGTCTGGACGGCAGTGAGTAAACTGTTTGTCCTCTCCTGCCGTACCGTACCTCACGCAGGAGGGGCAGTACTACACGGACACCACGGGCAACCGTTCGTACATGGCCCCTGAGGTGGTGCTGCGGCGGTACAGCAAGGAGTCCGACATCTGGTGAGGCAGAGGCACGGGCAGCAGGGCAGGGCGAGAATCATGGAGCAGTTCACACGACAATTGGCTGCCGATGGGGCACGGACACCCCAGGTGTCCCAGATGACCTTCGTTCTGTGTCGTGTCCAAGTTCGAGGGCCAGGTCGAGAGCCAGGTGCACGTGCACCCGACGCCGTCTGCCCTCTGCACGCTCTTCTGCTGCTTTGCGCACGTGGCATGCGTGCGCAAGGTTGACTTCCTCGCTACCCCACTCTGCCACCAGGTCCTGCGGCGTCCTGCTTTACATCCTGCTCAGCGGCAGCCAGGTGGGACGGGGGCGCGGGTGCGCAGTTTGGTCAGTCTAAATCCAAGCCACCATGGGTGCGCAGTGTGTACAGTCAACCCACACCAACTATACCGTGCTACCACACCGCACCTGTGCGCCATGCGGCAGCCAGGTGGGGCAGGGGCGTGGGCACAGGGTCACAGGTCACCCCACACCATGTACACAGCACACCACGAAAGGCGCGGGCCTACAGGCCTTCTTCGCTGCAGGCGAGCTCCTAGGCACAGCTAAACGTCATCAGGCGACGCGATGTTGCTGCCCCCTACTTCCCAGCCCGCGCCAATGGCACGTGGCTGCCTTACATGAGTGCAGGCAGCAGAAGCTGTGCTGCTGCCAAGCAATCCAGATGGTGAATGATTGATCTCCTTGCAACCCCTCCCTGCCCCTTGGTTCTTATATTTCCTCCCCATGCAGCCCCTTCACTTTTTAATAATATTTTTTAATCTTTTATTTTATCCCCTTCCTCCCCATGCAGCCCTTCATCGGGGAGGCCAACGCTGACACGCATGCGGCGGTGCTGTCCTTCAAGGTACGTCCACACCGTACCGTGCCGTACTCTGGCTGGCTTTGCCATACCCTGGCTGGCTTTGTGGCTGGGTGCAGCTTGGAAACGCCGGCATTAACGCATTATACGCCAGCAGCGAGGAACAGCCCGCTGCTTGCTGTCAATCAATTCGAAGTTCCGGTTGCTTTAGGTTTCTAAAGGCTGCGAAGCTTGTCGGACTGCTGTATTAGTGCCACCATGTGCCTAGCTGTTGACCCGTTTTGACCAACGATGCTCACAGCCAGACCTGCTGACCCTGCAAACCATGCTGCCACCGCCTCTCCCTGAACACCCACAGTCCCAGCCATGGCCCCGGATATCAGGTGGGCTAACAGCCCTACATTGGGAAGAGGTTCGTCCATCTTGCACCAGCTCGCGTTGCTGCCAGAACAGCGTTGGCTCTACAGGGCTGCTGTTCACCTCATCCGGCCTACTATGAGGACGGCACCCGAGGCAGCTCCCACTACCAGCATTCTGACTCTAATGTCCATTTCTGTAACCTGCAGAGCCGGCCAAGGACTGCATTCGCCGCATGCTGGAACGCGATCCTGCCAAGCGCGCCACGGCTCATGAGGTGCTGGGGCACGAGTGGATGCGCGAGAGGGGCTGCGCGGGGGACGCGCCCATAGAGCTGGAGGTGGTGCGGCGGCTGAGGGCCTACAGCGCAATGCACAGGCTCAAGAAGGAGGTGATCAAGGTGGGGAGCGGGGGGCCTCGGGGGCGGAGCCATGAGCGGCAGACGGAGCGCGCCCACGCCGCGCTGAACCGGCAGCACTGCCCCTTGTGAGACCACGTCTGTCGCCCAACCTACACCTTCTCCACTGGGTCCCTGGCCTCGTAATGATACCTCCTTTCCTCCGGATGTTTTACGTTCTCCGTACGTTACAAATTCCCGCTGACCAACAACATGCACAGCTATATTGCACCTATCCGGCCCTGCAACGCACATACAGGTCATAGCCCGCGCTCTGCCGGCGATGCAGACGTAGGGCATGAGTTGCTGATTCGGACCGCCGCCAAACCCATTTGTCCTGCGCCTATCGGTACCTTCCCGCAGCTGATGGTCCGGTCCCTGCCTGTGATGGAGACGGAGGGCATCCACAACCTGTTCCGCGAAATGGACACGGACGGCAGTGGCACCATCAGCGCAGCGGAGCTGCGGGCGGCGCTGGCGCGAAAGAGCACCAGCGGCGGGAGCCTAGGGCTCAGCGATGACGAGGTCGACCGTATGATGAAGGTGCGAGGTGCGGGGTTGGATGTTCTGTGTACCTAACGGCTTTCGTTCTAGACTGGCCCAATACTGAACGCCACTCATTCCCAGGATTGGGCACGGGCCCGCGGCCATTTCATCCTGACGTCTCCCCTCATCAAACCTCCCTTCCCCTCCTCTCCTCTCCCCAGGGCCCCCGAGTCCTAAAAGCCCACAACCCGCCCCGCCACCCGTCCCTCCTTATCCCCCTCCCTTAATTCCCTTCCCTCCCACGTCCCCCCAGTCCGCCGACACCAACGGCGACGGCGTGATCGACTACGGCGAGTTCCTCGCCTCCATGGTGCACCGCAGCAAGATGCAGCGGGAGGACCTGCTGCGGAAGGTGGGTTGACAACGCAACACGGAAGGGAGGTGCGAGTAGGGACCTGCTGAGCAAGAAGGAAGGAGAAGCCTGTACCGTATGTAGAGTACGGCATCCTTAACCACTTCCCCCAGCTGCCCCATGCCGACGGCACCACACCTGCTGTATCCCCGTGTTTTCAACACATCACGCCATGACCCCTGCTCTCACGGTACCCCCAGGCCTTCTCCAGCCTCGACGCCGACGGCAGCGGCACCATCAGCCGGGCCGAGGTGGCGGCGGCGCTGCTGCACGGCGTGCCGGGGGCGGAGGCGGCGGAGGTGGACGCCATCATGGGGGCCGTGGACCAGGACGGGGACGGAGGGATAGACTTCAACGAGTTCTGCGCGATGATGGGGTGAGGGGCTGCGTTTTCGTGTATGCAAACGAGTGGGCTTCGTTTGGTGTGGTGTGGCTTGTGGAGGTGCGGATGTTCAGCGCAGCAGCTGCAACGGGTGTGTTGCAACGATACCTGCAGCGCTGGGTGGTACTGCTGTGAAAGGAGGGGGGAAGGCGTGGGAGAACCGGAGGGCAGACGCACTTGATGGCATGAAGGCAGTTTGGGGCAAGCTGCCAAGCTCAGGTGTGTGGACTTGCATGCATGCATGCATGCATGCGTTGCGGTACCACCACAGTTCAGGTAGTTTCTACGCCTTGGTGGGGTGAGGGCTTTGTGGCGTGGGGCCCCACTGCCCCGACAGCAACGAAAGAAACCCAGAATGCAAGCGATGGTGCGGCAGCAAGCAAGGGTGGGAGTTGTCAGCAGGATGCGATGGGCAGGCAGGATGCGACACGGGGTGAATACTGAGGGGTGAATACTGTTACTGAGTCGTGTACTTCTTGCTGCGGGCACTGGAGTTAAGCAGCAGGATGTGCCTTGAGCGGGATGGTCAAGGCAAAATGCATATTTGCGAGTAGTAAGGATCTGTACTCGGAAAAACTGTATTCGGTGCTTGGAGTGACATTACTGGTAGTGTCGATGTTGGGGATCCCTTGGCTGTGATGGCGTGGCAGAGGTGTCCACTGCGAATGCTGAGTACCGGTAGCCACGTGTCACAGGGTAGGACGGTAGATAGGACCATGCATTGAGCAGTGAGCACCAGACACTTCTTCGTTGGAGCGTGCTGAAAAGGGAATATGATCGCGATGAGCATGTCGAGTTAATGCAGGAGATGGTTGCTTGGTTGATGCAGGTTGAACGTTGGGCAATGTTGGGGTGTTGGGGACATGCATGGGGAGTCCCCCGGCCACGAGGTGCTGTACGACTGTTGCAGTTTGACTGTTGCGCAGATTCCCATCTAGCCGCCAATTTGACTGGCGGCAGCAAGCGGCAGAATGACAACTCACGCAACGTAACATGTAAATCGTCGCTAAGGTCACATTCCTTGACTCCCGATGACTCGATACCGTGCTCGAAAGGAGGACACATCGTTCCAAGGTTGCCGCAAACGGTTTGAAACGCATGCGATTTACCGTAGTCGTTACACATGGCAGGTGTAACTTCCCACACGAGCCGTAGGGCCCCAGGGACTGCAGGAGGCATGCACATGGACATGCACATGGGCCCACAGCATGCAGGTCAGGTGGCAGTTAAGTCAGTGCCGTCATACCCCACAACAGCCAACGACAGGTCGCTGTTCAGCTCCTCTTCCCTGTACCCCGCCCGCTGTGTGTCCTGTCGCCTTACAAATTTGGCACCCCAGCATCATGACATCGTGCAGATCCGGCACGCATTACGGCACCATTACTCCGTCCCCGCCCTTGCACCGCTTCCGTCGTACTACGGTAGCTCAAATCACTCCACCTGTCAGCCGTTTGACCTCCGCACAGTCCACCAACAGCCCGTGCCGCCCCCCTGCCGCACATCGCAAAGCCATGCACGAGTTCCGCACCACCGTATGCAGCCCCACCACCTGCAGCAGACCACTTGCTGCTGCCCCACCGTTCTTCCCAGCGGCACACTTGTCATGCAGTCAAGCCACCGCCCCCGCCTCCCGCTTGGTGCCCCTTCCGGCCGGTCAGCGCCAAGTACGGTATTGGCTACCACCACCAGCAGCAAGGCGCAGTCGCACGCCATCCGTTTGCCGCAGCCACACAGCTTGCTCGGCCCGGCCGCCCGGCCCGGCCGCCCCGGCCCGGCCGCCCGGCGTAAAGCCGTGGTGTAGCCCCCCGCCATCCCTTGTCCCTTGCCCCATCGCCTTCGCCTACAGCCTTTGGTCGGGCGCAGCCCTACAGCTTGCCGCGCACACCCTGCCCTGCTGCTGCTGCGCCCCGCTGACCGCCGCCCTAGCGTAGGGTCCCCGCCACACACCACACCCACTGGTTCCTGAAGCGTTCGCGACCGTCCGCGGCCTCAAAGCTTGCTGCGCTGCCCCAGTGCCCCTGCCCCTGCTGCTGCTGCTGCGCCTCGCCTGCCGCCGCCCTGGCGTAGGCCACCGCTATGGCAGCAGATGCCAAGGGTTGTTGGTCCATGGAATTCACAGTTTGCTGCGCAGCCCCTTCTCGCCTGCCGCTGTCCTGGCGTAGGCCACCGCTATGGCGCTGCCCACCCTGGCGTTGTTCTTGACCAGCTTGATGTTGGAGGCCAGGGAGCGGCCTCCGGTCAGCGTGCGGATGCGCTCCAGCAGGAAGGGCGTGGTCTGCGGCCGGGCGGTAGTTACAGCGATAGGAAGGGGCTGTAAGGACGCGCAGGAGCAGCGCTGGATCTACCGGTATCCACGCGCGGAGCGTCCTTTTCGATTTACAATTCAACATGAAAGGGTCTCGTAGATGACCGGTACTCTGCGGGCACGCTCCACGGCGCTCCTTGCAGGAGACACTATGATCCTCCCTTTATGGAGCTTACAACTACAGCTATGCCTCCTTACTTCGTTGCCGCGTATCCCCTGCTGCTCCGCCTCCCGCAGCGCCTGCTGTATGGCCGCCTCCACCTCCCGCCCCTCCGCCGCCGCCTCCTGGGGTATGGGCACAGCCACCAGCATGCCACTGCCCAGGCCCAGCCGCCGCACGGAGGACAGCATGGCAGCAGCCCTGAGGAAGACACCATGGACACAAGCGGGGGTACGGTAGCGCCCTCTGGTGCAAGGAGGCAGGTGTAGTGAAGACACTGATACAGGTACCAACATGCTGATGCCAAGATACTGCACGGAGGACAGCATGGCGGCAGCTCTGGCGGACACGGAGCGGGTCAGGATGGGGGGTTGGGATCGGGGGTGCCATGGTGCAGGTCAAAGGGACAAGGGAGCCATTGAGATCATAGTAGGATCATACATGACGGGTAGCAGCAGGGATAGGAGCGAGAGACGAGAGCGCGAGACCATGGAAGGTGCTCAGCAGGGGCCAAGGCAGATGCCGAAGCAGCACTACGCTGACGCCTGCTTACTCGTCTGGTGAGTCGACGCGCGACGGCGCCTCGCATCCCGACCGCGGCGTGAAGAAGGCGGGGAACTCGTCGGTGCCGAACGCCGCCACGGCCACGCCCTACGGCACATGCCGCAAGGGCCAGACCAGGTGTCAGAAGCGACATAGTAAGCGCGGAAGGTGCTGTTGTACTAGGGGAGACGCCTGCGCATGCTGCTGGTGACTTGCTAGGCCGAGTGTGTCGTAATACCCGCCTCCACCCTGCAGCCGTCCACCCCATGTTGGCTAGGCTGCGGTGTGAACCAGACACCAGAGCGTAGCGAGCAGCTACCTACCCATGTTTCCAGCACCTCCAGCGTCCTTGGGATGTCCAGTATGGACTTGGCCCCGGCGCAGACTACAGCGATGGGCGTCCGTCCCAGCTCGACCAGGTCTGCGCTGACGTCCATCGTGACTTCCCCTCCCCTGTGAACGCCCCCTATTCCCCCCGTCACAAACACATGTATCCCTGCCATCGCCGCAAGCGCGGCCGTCGCGGACACCGTCGTCGCTCCGTCGAGGCGTTTCGCCATGACGACCGGCAAGTCCCGCCGTGAGACTTTCTGGACCGCCGTGCCTCTTTTAGCTATGTGCTCGAGCTGGTCATGCGTCATGCCGACGTGCGGGACGCCTTGTATGATAGCTATTGTCGCGGGAACTGCCCCACATTGCCGCACGACTCCTTCCACTTCAAGCACGGTCGTCAGATTGTCTGGCCATGGCATGCCATGGCTGATGATAGTACTTTCTAGCGCTACAACGGGGCGGCCCTCGCGGAGGGCTGCCTGCACCTCTGCAGATACACGCAGCGCGCCCTGCATTTTGAAGTATATCTTCTAGAACTCAATTGCAGTACATACTGCTCTGGTAAAATCCATGTACGCGCAACTAGGGCTTTCAGGGTAAGGGCAGGCTACTGCAGGTCGGGGCGCAGGGCAGTACTACCGGTAGCTGTGCAATGTGTGTGCCCATCAGCCCATGCTGGCCCATGTCCCATGACTGGGCCACGCCATGCCGGGCAGGGCCAGGCCAGGGCAGACAACATGAACCTGTGACATACACCTCGTTGTTGGTTGTGGGTAAGTGCTGCAAGGGTTATCTGCGCACGGCCAAGCACCCGTTGCCCCTGGCAACTGGCGGCTACGAAAATCCCCCTGAGTGGACATCTAGCGTACATCTAGGACGGCAGGAGGCAGGTACCAAAGGGACCAGCATGAATGACTACCGCGAGTTACAACTGAATGCACCATCGTGCATGCGTGCGCACAAGGATGGAAGATACTGGCAACGCTGCGTCTCAGCAGCCAGCAGGACGCGTGTTGCTTCCCGGCCCAGCACTGCGGCATGAGAGGTAACACCGTAACACACACTCAGGAGACGGGTCCACGCATACAATGAATTGAGGTGCATCCCTTTCATGCGCTCCGAACGGCATGGCCATCGCCTGCTGTGCACACCGCTGCCGAAAGCGGAGCTTCAGGAACAGCAATGAACCAAGCACGTTGTGCTTCAAACCATAACCACGACCCTACGGTATGAATCCCCCATGCCCCACGACAGTCCTACCACCTTGCATACAAGCCGGCACTCGGGTTAAGTTTCATGTTTCCGTCTCGCCCTCCACAACAGCATTCACAAGCACGTCCGTCCCACCGTATTGCAAGTCTCGCTACGATTCGCATACCATCACAGGCTTAACAAGGCACAGGGCTTGGCCCTTCCCCTCGAGCAACGCAATTGGCGGCCTAAGCATCCTGCATGCCTTTGCACCTGTGACGCGTGGAAAGTGATAGTGGCCGGCCCAAAGGCCTTGTGCAGCTACGCTCAACAGTACGGTAACGCAGCCACATCATGCCGCAACCATCTCGACACATGTCCAAGTCGTCACGCCCAGTGGTACAGCAGCGCACCCCACCAGGCCACGCACACAGCCCGGCATGTGGGCTGCGAAGCCTGCACCGAAGCACCGAAAGCAGCACCCTCATTCAAGCGGCAATATGACACTCCAGTTGCGAATTTGCCGCACCTTCCGAGCAGCGCTCTTCCTCCAGCACCTAACCGCGTGTCCTACCCGCTTGCCCCATGTATAGCCAACTACAGTGCTGCCAAGTCAACAGGTCGGAACCAGCTACCGCGCAATCAACAATCGTCCTCATACTGGGAGCAAATCCAATGCCGGGGGGTTCTCCCTTGGTCTGCCCGCTAGTGCCGCAATCGCCTTCAGCTGCCGCTCACTTGCTACCGCAGGCTCCCGCCCATGTTGATGCGCATGCGTCACAGAATGCAATACGCGCACGCCGCACGCAGCGCACGCTTTCCGACACGTGGCCACGTCATCAACGGATCAAAAGGGCACGCCGCCAGCCTCCTTGCAGCGCCCTTCGCAGACATGCTCCAACCAATACCAATCACTAGCGGCACGGCACAAGGCGGGGAGTTCAGACGAAGACGACGAGTGGTCACGGACAACGCCTTGCGGCGGCTCGAGCTTAGCCCACCATGCAATGCCCACAATTTTAATGATCACGCCCCATGCGGCCATGCCGTACACGGGGTGGTCCGCAGGACAGGTCACCGGCCGCCGGCACGCAATTACGAAGCTGCAGGAATAGAAACATCCTGAGCGCGGCACGAGCGCAATGCCGAGGCCGACGCACAGTAAGTATAAGACGCAGTGCGCTAGCTAGTACAATATGAAAGCAGAGTTCCTTGTATAAACCTACGCACGCTCACGCACATGCGAGCCGCAGAGCCAACCGGCCACCGGGTCCCAGGGCCCCGTTTTGCCAAGAAGGCTCCTGAGGCATCAGCCCACGCCCTCCTCACACCGGGTGCTCCACCTCCCCGGGTGTCCGCACACGCTGCTCGCCGCTGCCGCCCAGTTGCCCTGACCCGCCCCCTGCGCCTACCCCGCTGCCGCCCCTGCCCTGCTGCAGCCGAGACACCGCCCTGGGCTGCTCCATGGGGTCTAGCACCAGCCGCGCGGCCGTGGCTAGACCCCCCAACCCCCCGCTCCCGGACGCAGCCCGCAGATCCCCCAGCACGCCGCCAGGCCCGCCGGTGGCGCTCTGCCGCCCGCTGCCGTCCCCAACGCTGCCCGACCCAGTCCCTGGGCCCCGCTGCTGCAGCTGCTGCTGGGCAGAGGTTGCCGACGCAGAGCGCATGGCCGCCAGTGACGCCCCCAGCGCCGCCGTCACCGCCTCTAAGTCATCCTCCTCCTCATGCAGGGGCGTACTGGGCCGCGAAGCCCCCCCGCTGAAGCCCACGCTCTGCCGCGGCGACGTCGCCGACGTCACCGACGGCCCGCTAGGCAGCACACCGCCTCCGGCCGCCGCTGCCGCCGACACCAGCTTCCCGCCGCCGCCGCTTTGGCTCGCCCGCATGCTGCTGCCGCCGCTGTGCCCCCTGCCGCCGCCGCCGCCGCCGGGCCCCGTGTCGAACTGCACGGACGCCCCGCTGGCCCCACTGACCCGCGGCCCGCCCCTGGCGGTGCTGGAGCGGCCAGGGGAGTTCCCCGCGTCCAGGTCCATGGCCAGCGTCGCAAACGACGCCGCGGTGTGGAAGTCATCCGCAAACGTCGCATGCAGCCCCGTGCCGCCCCCGCCGCCCCCCGGCCCCACCAGTATGCCCCCGCCGTGCCCCCCTGCCCCTCCGCCCAGGGGCGAGGCGCTGACCGGCCTGCTGGGCGCCCTGCTCACCGCCCTGCTGGCCGCCCGGCTGGCGCTGCGGCTGGCCCCGCCGCGCGTCCCATGGGTCGCCGACGTCCCCGCCAGCGCCGCCAGCTCCGTCATCGTCAGCGCCACCGGCCTGCCGCCGCCGCCGGAGGGCCGTACCGCCATGCTCACGCCGCCTATGCCCACGACGGAGGGGCGCTGCCCGCCTGTAATCCGCCGTGTCGGGCTGACACCATCCCCGCCGCCAGAGACGCTGACGCGCTTTAGCTTGAGGTGGGCCATGATGACCTCCACGTTGGCGTTGAGACGCGTCATCGCCTTCTCAAGCCGCTCCACCTGGCCCGTCGCCTCCGCCGCCGCCAGCCCCCCCGGCCGCCGCACCATGGTCGCCCCGCGGTCCAGCTCCCGGTGCAGCGTCTCCATGCGCCGAGCCAGCGCGCCGCCGCCGACGGACCGCGGCAGCGACGCGCCGCCGTCGCCGGTCATCAGCGCGAAGCTCTTGTTGGACTTGAACGACGCCATGCGGCTGACGGCGCCGCCAAGCCTGCCGCCGCCGTCGTCGTCGCTGTCGCTGTTGGCGGAGGCGGCGGTCATGGCGGAGGCAATGTCGCGGGCGTTCATGGACTGCGCACGCGGGGTGACGCCGCCGCCGCCACCTCCGCCTCCGCCAGCCCCACCGCCGCCGCCGGCCCCGCCGCCGCCGTTGCTGCTGCCGCCGCCCAGCCGAGCCACCACCGCCGTCACCAGCTTGTCACTGAGGGAGAGCGACGCAGCCACCACCCCGCACGAGTCAAAAAAACTACCGCTGCCACCGATCCTACCGCGGACCGAGGCAGCCAAGGAGGCAGGCGACAACCCATGCCCTTAGCCTGCAAGCACACAGTCTGACAGCTGCCAAAACTGCACTGGCGCACCCCGCACGGCTGTCCGCTACCGGCCCTGCCACTCACAGCTTTGCGGAGTCGCCGTCCGCGCCGTCCCCTGCTGCCCCCGCGTCCTTCCTCAGCGGCATGAGCAGGTGCAGGTAGGGGAGCGACTCGTCCAGCGCCGCAGAGGTGGACTCCACGTCGATGATCAGCTCGGCGCGGCCTGGAGGCAGCGTGAAAGCGCGTAACGAGTCAACCCAGCCATACGACACGCCTGAAACGCTTGCAGCAGGTTACGCGGACGCCGCTTTTGGACGCCCCCTGGCGCCTTTCTCAGGCACCGCCAACCGCCCGCCCGCCTCACTCCCTGTCACACCTTTGAGGAACACGAAGTGCTGCACGCCCTTGACCCTTTTGTAGATGTCCGCCATGAGCGTGATGAGCATGTTGAGCAGCACCACCAGCAGCGCAAACATGTAGACGCAGAACAGCAGGATGGCAAACTGCGGAAGCCACAAAAGTTGGGCGGTTAGGGGCAGGGGGGGACGCCGCCGTGCAGTGCGACATCAGCGCACGGGCCTTCGCTTCGGTTGGAGCGTAGCGTCTGGCGCGGGACAGCATCCAAGCTGTTGGGCGGTTGTAAGCAGCTCAACCATTGCCCTCCCTGCTGACAAGAGCATCCCTCCGCGGACACAAGGGTACAAGGTACCGCGGCGCAGAGGGCTCAAGCAGCAACCCACCGCCCCAGTGCACCACCTGTCCATGCACCCCAGGCACCCAGTGTCGCAGGCCCGCTGCCTTACGTGGCTGTACTCCGACGCCCTTGCTGCGTGCGGGTCCCCAATCGTGAACATGACCAGGTACACGTTGAGCAGCGCGTTGCCGAAGTCGCCGTACAGGCGGCCCAGGCCATCGGAGCCGTCGTCAAGGCTGATAGGCTCGTTCCTGCAAGGGGCCCGGGGGCGGTCGAGTGGGTGCCGCAGGGCGTGAGGAGCATGGTCGCAACAGGTGATGGATTGGGTGGCTGTTACCGTACTGGACGCATACGATTGCAGTGCTCGATAGCGGGGTAGAGATTAAGGCCGCATGCGACGTATTCAGGCGGGCGCTACGGAATTGCTGGGAGTAGGTGCAGGGCCTGACTGCGCCAGGGCGGGCTCTGACAGGGCTGGGGGCCAGAAGGTGAGCAACACGCCGTCCAGTGCTGCAACCCCGCGCACCTGAACAGCACCATGAATGCCACCGCGAAGGAAATGAAGAGCGTGGCCAGCAGCCCGATAAAGTACTTGAGGCCCTTGATGATCTCCGCCGTCATGAAGATAAAGGTGCCCACGCCGTCGATTGCCAGGCCGTAGAACAGCACCTTGACCCACAGCATGATGGTCTCGGCGGCAATCTGGACAGCAGGGGGTTGTTCCAAGAGGGATTAGCAGCCCGTCAGTATCGGAGAGGAGCTGGAAGTATCGGTAGGCGCTGTGTTGCGAAGACGATTGGGGCAGTCGGTTGCTGCTGCGCTGCACGGCCCAGGTCCGTGCCCAGTGGCAGTGGTGGTGGCCGGTACCCTCCCACACGAGCCAAGGTTGAGGACACCACCCCTTACCCACCAGCACGGGCACGAACTGCCCCTGCTCGATGCCGTATCTGAACACCGTGCAGGGGCACACCACCAGCGTGGTCACGTATGCGGCGATGTCCACGATGTTCCAGAAGGAGTCGAAGTAGGCCCCCGGGCCCAGCGACACCAGCTGCACGCACTCCAGCACCAGGAAGTACAGCCCGTACACGAACAGCACGGCAGCGAACGTGACCATGGCCACGCCGCGGGGCGTGTCGTACAAGCCCTGCGTACGGCAGCGGTATGGTGCTGCAGTTGGTACGGCGTGAGGTGGGGAGCATCCGCGCGCGCGTGCTTCGGAGCTGATGTGCGTGCATGGGGCTGGGTGGAGGAGTAACAGGAGGGGCAAGACTGCTCGTCGTACATGGGTGTGCGGGACTCACCTGGATGTCCGCCGCGGAGTCGTCGTCCGCAAAGAGCACCGCGAAGATGGTGAAGAGCACGGTGAACAGGAGGTACACCAGCGCCTTGACGTAGATGCGGCGCTGCGCGAAGCTGCGCCACTTGTAGTCCACAATGGCCTGGCAGGTGGTGGTGGTAAGGTGACGTGCCGACACAGTACCCAAGTTGGAAATCCGGCTCCATGTACGGTAATGCCACTGTAGTAGGCGTGCTGCGGCCGCACGGCGACATGCCGTGTCTACAGAACGCTGCTGCTTCTGAACCAGCAAGCCACGCCGTCCCTCCCTTATCGGTCGCCCCCGAACGTCTCCACCGGCAGGCTGCTCTTCGCCGGTGCATCGAGCATAACTACCACACAGGCACTACATACCTGCAACAACAACCAGCGGTCGCACACCCACGTGTCAGCAACAACGCTCACCTTGACTGTGTCGCTCCCGAAGGTCTGCACCGGCACGCTGCTCTCCACCAGCGTGTGCAGCACGCTGCTCTTGCCGCTGGACGCCGAGAACGGCAGCCGCACCATGCACGCCTCCATCAGCGCCATGGGGCCCTTGCCGTACTGCGGTAGCATCAGGTACAGCCAGAACACGTTGTACGGCAAAGCTCTGCCAAGGTTGCTGTCAGAAGCAAACAGCCAGCCTTCGATGCAGATATAAGCAGGGCTGTTCGGGTTTAAAGGCGAGGTCTACGGGCTGCAGTCCGCGCTTCCTCGCCCCCTCCCGGTCCTCACCTCCTGCAGCCCCAGCTCCTTCGTCCACATCTCCTTGTAGCTGGTGTAGGAGCCCGCCGAGGTGACCACCATGCCTTTTGCCGCGATGGCGGACGGCACCTCCATCTCGCCCAGGGGCCGCAGCGGCAGGCCCGTGAGGAAGGTCTGGGCAGGTGCGGGGTGAGCGCGCAGGATGCAAGTGAAAGGCAAAGAGGTGTCGGCAACTGCAGCGGCAGGCCCGTCAGAAAGGTCTGGGCGAGCGGGGTGAGGAGCGCGGGCCAGGGAAAAGGACGTTGAGGAAAGTATGCCGGAGGGCATGTGGCCGGGCTTGCGCAGGCGCGGGCAAGGGAGATTCCGGTGCAGTTACAGAGCAAGCATGTAAACTCCATATCAACACCCGCTGCACCGACAGTGCTACCCGGCACCCGCCCCTGCCCCTGCCCCTGCCCCCACCTGGCACATGGTAGGGTACTGCGCCGCCACCGCGGGTATGGCGGCCGTGATGGCGTGGTACGACCCGGGGGTCACCTTCTGCGCCAGTACGGCATCCAGCACGTGCTGCACGCAGTCGGCGGCGCCCGCCTCCAGCGCGATGCGGATGGCATTGGGCTCCGCGCGAGTGGACGACGTGCCGGAGGGCTCCTGGGGACGGGAAGGAGAGGCGTTGGGGGCAGGAGTTATGTCTTATGTGGGTTGGGATGGGGAGGACTTGCGACGTAGTGGGGCGCCACGTGTGCAGTAGGGCACAAGCTTTGCGACAGCGGTGGTGGGCGGGGCAGAGGCGCATGGCGGGCAAGGCAGCAGGGTGGGCTCTCACCGGCCACACTTTGTTGCTGCTGCGGTTTGTGAGCATGGCGGTGTCCTGCTTGGACATGCCCTTGCCGTCCTCCAGCCCCTCCAGCGGGTGCCGCCAGCCGCCGCCGTGCACCATGTCGCCGTGGTGCTGCGGGGCAAGGGCAGGTGGGTGGCAGTGCGTTAAGCAGGGCGTTTGGGGAGGGACAGGTCAGCAAGCGGCAGGGGCAGGGGCGGACAAGACCAACAGGACGCCACAGCGCTACGCTTCTAGCGCATTTGAAAGCGTAAGCGTCATGTACTGCTGTACAGCGGCTGCCGCTCAAGTCGGTTGCAGGACGATAACAGGTCTTTCCCAGATCCGCTAAACCTCGCCGGCCCTCCGTGCCCCATCTCACCCCCAGCATCCCGTCTTCCGCCGATGCGCCGTCCTCCAGGTCCCTGCTCAGCGCAGGGCTGGCCATGTGCGTCAGCTTGTGCATCGCGTAACGCACGCTGCGACCGAAGTGCGCCGCCACACCTCCACCTCCGCCGCCTCCTGGCCCCGCTGCATGCGGCGGCCCCAGGCCCCCGCTCCCGCTGCCGTGGTGTATCCCCATCACGTGTTGGCTGACGGGAGGGCTATGGCCGCCACCGCCACCGCCGCCCAGCAGCGCCGGGCCAAGCGGCAGCATGAGGCTTCGTCTCCGCCGCGACCCCGACGCAATGTTGTGTTCCGCGTCCAGGATCGCGCCCAGCAGCGACCGCCGGCCGTGCCCATACGCGCCCGCACCCGCTGCCGCTGCCATCGCCGCCGCAGTCACCGTCGCGCTGGTCGCGTGAGAAGGCGGCGACGTCGCCGCTGCGGTGGTGTTGGAGCCGGCGGAGGAGGTCAGGCTGGTGTGGCGGCCGCCGGTGGCGGCGGCCGCCGCGGCCTTGAGGATCGAGGTGCGTGTGCCGGTGGGCGTTATGGACCCCGGGTCAGAGGGGATGGATGGGATGGGCGGTGCGCCGTTGCAGCTGACGTTGGGGCTGGGCGTGCTGCTGCTGGCGAGCGAGAAGGGCAGCGCGGCGGCGTCGGGGGAGCCGGGGACGGTGGCCTCAGCCACGGGCCCGCCGGCGGAGAGGTTGGGCGTAGCGCGGACGGGGGTGCTGCCGTGGGGCGAGAAGGACATCGGCACCACGCGGTTGGGGCTGCGGGGGGAAGGACAGGGCAACGGCAAGGCGCACGGGAAGGTTTAGCACAGAGCCAAATGCGAGAGCGCAGCCTCAAACCGGAAGCGCTCGGCATGCGACGGCAATGCACACCCGCAGGCCAGTGTACAAACGTTGAGATGCAAAAGATTGCGGCTTGGAATCTGTCTCACCTGCCGGGCCCCAGGTCGTGCACGTCCAGCGGCGGCAGCACAGGCGGCCGGCGGGGCGAGGACGGCGACAGCGGCGACGTGGGCGTCCCCTCGCCATTGGCGGACGAGCGCTGCCCCCCGCCGGGACTCAGCAGCTCCGCGCCGCCCCGCAGGAAGGTGCCCACCTTGCCCAGCAGCGACAAAGGCGGGGGACTCCCCTGCCCCGCGCCCACCGCCGCCGCCGCTGCCGCCGCCGTGTCCCCGCCGTTGGCCCCCCCGTCCGACGCCTTGGCCCGCAATGACATGCGAGGGGTGGCCGCGCTGCCTCCGTCGCTGCCCCGTTTCATGGTCCCGCCCGGGGCCGACTCGCGCTTTGTGGACAGCATGCCGGCCGTGCCCACCAGCATCTTTATGCGCGGCACGTGCCGGATGGACGACAGGATGCTGTTCTGCATGGCGGAGGCGGTCAGGCCCAGCTTGGCCGACATGGGCGGCACGCTGTTGATGATGAGCTTGGTGATCTCGGGGTTGGAGTTGGCGACGGCGTGCATGAGGATGGTCCACCCGCGCGAGTCCTGTGTGTTAGCCAGCAGCGGGAACTGCCGCAGCAGGCGTGCGTACACGTCCTTGGCCCGGCTGAGCGACATGGACGACATGCGCTTGTACAGCATGGAGCCCTCGGGCACGCAGCGCAGCTCGGCACCCACGTCCCAGTCGATGAGCTGCCCCTTGGCGGTGCACCCCGCCATGCGGCTGCCGGTGGCGGACAGGTCGCAGCGCACGAAGCCGCCGGACTCCACGGCGCCCATCACGCGCTCAAAGTTGGCCTGCGAGGGTGCAGCGTGTGCGCGGTGGGCACAGTCAGTGACGTTTGGGTTGTGCGGCGGTCAACGGTGGGCCACTTAACCCAGGCGAGCCTCAATGGGGATCCAATACGGAGTTGGAGGCGTCATGCTGCTCCGAACACGGGGCCAAAGGCAGGCCAGGGCACGTGGGTTACGTGCTGCTCCATGCCTCCTGCCCACCTGGCACAGCTCGCTCCCCGCCGCCACGTCCCACAGCCGTGCCTTGCCGTCCGAGCCCACGCTCAGCAGCCGCCGCGAGTCTCCGCTCCAGCCGCAGTCGAACACCTTGCCGTCGTGCGCGGCGATGTCGTACAGCAGGCAGTTGCGAGCAACGTCCCAGATCAGGATGTTGCCCTTCTCGCCGCCGACCTGCGGAGCAGGTCCGGTAGCGCACAGGTGGTGCAGCACTGGTCAGCGCAGGTGCTTCAGATGAGCGTCAGTGCAGGCAAACGGTTCGCATTGGTGCGGCAAGTACAGGTGTGCTGTAAGGAGGGAACGCTTTACCTGCAGCCGCGTTCCGTCGAATGAGAACTTGATGGTGAGGCCCTTTCCGTCCATGGCGTCGTCCAGGTTGGTGATGGGCTCCCCCGTGAATGCGTTGAGGATCACGATGTGCTCTGCGGGGAAGAGGGTAGGAGGATGCAGCAGTTCGTTGGTACCGGTAATGCATTGCTCCACGCACGTACCAACAACGAAAGCAAGGCCTTCAGCCCTGGCCACATGCATTCCATACTGCACAGCCGCCTCACCGTCCGCGCCCGTGGTCGCCACCATGGTCCCGCACGGGCTGAGGCTGCAGCACAGCACTGCGCCTTCGTGCGCCGTGATGACCTGCTTGGGCGTGTGCGTGACGGTGTCCCAGATGAATATGAAGCCGTCGCGGTCGCCGCTGGCCATCTGCGTGCCGTCCACCGACATGTCCACGCTGGCCACGGGGCTCTGGTGCCCCGTCAGCACCGCCAGCTTGGCCTGACGCCGCCAGTCCCACATGATCACCTGCGGGGGAGCGTGGAGCAGCGCGGGTAGGTTGTGGTGAACAGGAGCACCACGAGCTTCCTAGCCAGGCTATGGCAAGCGCGGAAGGGGGGTCATGAGGACGGTAAGAAGGTGGGTGGTCGTGGGCAAAGGCAGCAATGCGGCAGCAAGGCCCCGCACCTTGCAGTCCTCCGCGCAGCTGTACACGGCCGTGGCGTCGTGCGTGAACTTGACGCAGGTGATGGCGTAGCGCTTGTGCGCCGACCACTTGTACATCTGCTCCTGGTGCACCACGTCGTACACCGTCACCTCGCCGCGCAGGTTGCCGCTCACCTTCAGGCGTCGGAAGGGGTAGGAGCGGTGAGGAACAACAAGGTACATTGGGCAGGTGTATCAAGGGTGCTGCAACATGGCACATGCCAAGAGCACCTCTGGCCGTTCCGCACGTCCACCCACCAGCAGCCTGCCGTCGGACGAGAAGTCCAGGCATCGCGTGCCCGCGTCCTCCCCCGCCAGCATGTGCACGGTGGTGTCGGGGGCGCAGAAGAGCGCCAGGGGCATGCCGTTGAGGGAGGAGCACAGCGTGGTCCCGTCCCTGGGGCAGGGGAAGGCGGGTGGAAGGGATGATGCAGGGGCAGCAAGAAGCAAAGCGACGGTGCCTGCAGAAGGTGCGCGAGCACGTTTGTGTGAGGCGGTCCAGCGAGTGACGAGGATGTGAACGGCACAGTCACGAGTTGCCCTCACCTGAACAGGTAGCTGTTGCCCGGGTGCTGCTCCGGCGGGCGCGGCATCATGTCGTACATGGCGGTGTGGTTGTGGGGGTCGTACAGTACGACAGCATCGTGCGCCACGCACACGCGGCCGGGCAGCACGCCCATGGACTCGGTTGAGAAGATGCGGGACTCTGCACAAGGAGGGCAGGATGGGGGCAGCGCCAAGTTTCAGTTAGGGGCCTTAAGACGGATTGGCTGAGGCAGGCCTGTCTGGGCACAACGTAGGCAGGGGTCGTTAGGCACAACGCTTCACAGCGCCCCACTCATGTGTGACGCCCCCATGCAGCAAGGCCCCCACAGCCCTACGCACCGTCTGCGATGAAGTCTGTGATGTGGGTCTGGCAGCTCTTGAAGCAATCCCACGTGATGGCCTGCCGCCCGCACACGCTCAGCAGGATGTGCTCCTGTAGGGGGCACATGGGAGGCAAAACATGGGGGAGGTGAGGCGTCAGCCCTAGCCAAGTTTCTGTCCGTTCAGGAGGTGTTGAAACGAGGACATCGAGGGCCGGTTGTGTCTTAGCTTGCGGTTTGCTACGGCCAGGCCGCAGGCCTGTGCTAAGCGAGACACGTGAACCCCACGCATGCGCCCTGCGCTTGCGCTCACCGGTCGCGGCAGGAAGGTGATGTTGTTGATGCTGGAGGCGTTGCCCGAGTAGTGCGCAGCCCTGCGGCAGCACACAGCACACAGCACACAGCAGCGGTTTAAGCAGTGCACGGCGCACTGAACCACGGAGCGCGCCAGGCCCCTGTTCGGCCATAGCATGAACCTTCCTCCCTCGCAGACCAACCAAACTCGCAGACCAACCAATGTGGCCCCTTCTACCCCATGCCACCCCATGCCACCCGCGCAACTCACTTGGTCCCCGTCATGGGGTCCACCAGCGCAATGTGGCCCCTTCTACCCCATGCCACCCCATGCCACCCGCGCAACTCACTTGGTCCCCGTCATGGGGTCCACCAGCGTGAGCCCGCCGTCCGCCGAGCCCACCGCCAGCACCGACCCGTCCGCGTTGAAGCACAGCTTGGTGGCGGGCAGCTCCGTGACCTTGACGTCCGCCACGGAGGCCCACGTGGCCGTGCTCCACACGTGCACCGTGCCGCCAGCCGTGGCAGCAGCCAGCACGCTCTGATGCGGGCTCAGCGCCAGCGCGGCAACCTCCAGCAGGTCCGGGACCTCAAGCGTGCGGATGGGCGCGGTGCCGTACGAGCGGGCTGCGGGGGGAGCGGGGACACAGCAGGCAAGGTGAGTTCGCAACGAGGACAGTCACCACACTGCAGAGAGCGAGGCCCCGCACACACGTTGCACTGGCCGTTGCTCTCTGGACCTTAAGCTGCCTCCACTGAGAGCCTGATGACCCTCCCCTCTTGTTGGTGGCCAGCGCACCGCCAGTTACACTCCACAGCAGCAAGCCCCCGTTGGCCCCGTTCCCCCAGCTGCTCACCGTTCCACACCGCCACGTCCCCGACCCGCGTGGCGCTGACCAGGATGTCCGACCGCGCGCTGTACACCAGCCCCGTCACGAAGTCCGTGTGGTGCACCAGCGTAGCCACCACCAGGCCGCGACGCAGGTCCGTCACCAGCACGTTGCCGTCGCGCCCCGCGGACGCCACCTGCATGCCGTCCGGCCGCATGGCCAGCTGCTCCACCGGACAGCCCTGCTTGGCGTGCGTCCACGTGACAGACGCCTGGAAGCCCGGCCCGTCCGTCACGTTCCACGAGCGCAGGCAGCCGTCCTTGTAGCCCACCACCAGCGCCGAGCCGTCCGGCGTGGGCGCCAGGCAGCACACCAGGTCGCTGTGCTGGCGGAGCACCTCGAAGGTGCGAGCGGCGTCCAGGTACCACAGGAAGGCGTGCCCCTCCGAGTCCACCGTCAAGGCACGCGTGCCGTCCGCGTTGATGTCCACGTAGGCCATGGGCGCGGTGTGGGCCTGTGCGGCAGGCGCAAGGCGGTTGTTGGGGCAGATCGGGCCGATACTGTGCGCAAATGGAGTTGTTTTGTTGGCGAAACCGGCGCCGCTCCGCGTGCAGCTTCGGTTATAGGTCCATACCTAACACGTAAAGGCCACGTTCATGCTCCGTACCACCGTTATCCCACTCCCCCGCACATGGGCTCTCCCCCTTACCTGCAGACGAATGGCGCATAGGCCCTCCTCCAGCGCCCACACCAGCACGTTGCCCTCGCTGTCGCCGCTGATGGCCACCTCCCCGTCCTCGCTGATCTGCGGGCCGGTGCAGAGGACATTGCGGGTCACGTAATGTCAGTGCCGCACCCGGATTTGGCTTTAGTCTGGGGTACGCGAACGCTAGGGCACCGCATGCACGACGCTCGCCCCGTCCCTATCGACACAACAGTCAACGCAGCCTCTGCTTGCAATGTATCCCGTCCTGTACCTTGCAGAACAGCACGTCCGAGGTGTGTCCCTCCAGCGTGGTCCGCAGCTCGCCCGTGTCGCTCTCCCACACGTGGATCAGGTCGTCGCGTCCAGCGGTGATGAACAGCGAGGAGTCGTTGGAGAAGTCAGCGTGCGTCACGGCACCGTCGCACACCTAGGGGGAGCATAGCGGGGGAGCATAGCGTGAAATGCAGATAAAAACTTAACCGATATGCATATGAGACTGCGCAGACACGGAACAGCGTCGCGGCGCCGTCGCACGTCTGGGCAAGAACATTAACTTGTGGACGATGCATCGCGGTTTCGACTGTGACGAGTGCGCACTAGGGCACTGCAGGCACGTGGCTACTGATTGCCCCGGCGACACTTCAGCAGGGCGCTGTTTGAGGCGACAGTAGTGGGAGTGCAAGCCGTCGCACCTACAGTGGGTACTGTATGCTCGGCACACACCTGCAGTCGGATGTGTGTGTCGCTGGTGGTGCTGTACAGCACCAGGTTGACGCTGCCGTACACCTGCTCCACGATGTAAAGCAGCACCTGCATGGCAACAACCGGCAGGCGGCACGGTTATAGTCGCGCACCCCAAGTGCCATCGAGCCACAACCTTTGACACCATGCCTGCCCCTGCCCAAGAGCAGTACCGTGAACCTACCCTCCGCCATAAGCAGCACACCTGTAGCCGCACCCCGCCCCACCTTTGTCCCGTCTGGGCTGATGACATAGCTGGCACGGTTTCGCGCCTCCGACACCTCCTCGAACGCCTCCGCGATCTGCACGCCGCCGCTGCGCACGTCCAGCATCACCAGCCCGCAGTCGTCCCCCGCGCACGACAGCACCGACTCGCCGTCGCCCGAGAAGCCGCAGCGCTTGCTGTTGTGCCCCGTGTCGTAGCGGTGGACCATGGAGGCTGCGGGGCGCGGAGCACGGCATGTATGGGCAAGCAGTAAGCAGTGGTGGCTAGGCAGCAGTGCGCTTGCAGCAGCGGTGTGGATTTGCTGAGATGCAGTGCTGGCGTGTGGGCCTACGCCGGGCAGTTGCGTGCTCTTCCGCTGCCCTATTGCTGCCCCGCCCAACGCCCAAAGGCACCGTGAACAACCACCGGTTCCCGAAAACCCACCTGACCCTCCCAGCCCCTGCCCGCCCGCACCCGACGCCGGGCTCTACACGCCCTCAGCCATTGCGGCCAGGCGCCACAGAAAGGTCCCCCTGCCCGCCCCTTCCCCTGCCCTCGCCCCCACCCGAGGCCAGGCTCCACAGCTCCAGCTGCCCCTCGTCGTCGCACGACAGGATGTGCTTGTCGTCCCGCGCGAACACGATGTGCGCCAGGGGCTCCGCGCCCACGTCGATGGAGCACAGCAGGTACTTGTTGGCAGTCACCCACACGTACACCTGCGGGCGGGAAGGAGGCGGAGACGTGATATGTAGCGCGCAAGCAGGGAGCGCGGACCCTGGCCTGTGGCCCGCTATCCTACGGGCAGAGGTGCGTGGCCCGTCTCCCAAAGCACCACTCCGCCCGCTCAGCAGCCGCCTAGGAGGCACACAGCTGCCAGCGGCCCAGCGCCGGCTCCATAGCCGCTCGGGCCGGCCGATCCTGGGCGCAGACATGGTCAGCGGCTACCACGTCCCACGCCACGCCTCCCAGGGCGTATGCTGCTGGACCATCCCCTGTGCTCCGCGCTCCTGCTAACCCCGCCCTCCCCCCGGGCAGCCGCCTTGGCCCCAGCATGGCTGGCCACGCTGCAGTTCGCCTGTTCTGCGCCTGCGCCTTGCCTGCTTTACTGGTACTGGTCTGCTGGTCGCCTGGTTCCACCCCGCGTCGCAACTGGGCCGTGCCGCTTCCTTGTGCTGCCAGGCAGGGCACAGCCCTGAAACTGCAACCAGCCCACCGCCCACCGCCCACCGCCCACCGCCACTGCGGCTGCCGCTGCGCTCCGCAAGTCCTTGGCGCTGGCCCTCGCGCCCCAAGCCTTGCGCGCCGCGCGCCGCTGCACTGGCATCTCCAGCGAGCTGCTCACAGGCACCGCCATGGGTCCACCGAATATCGCAGCAGCGACTCCGCCTCTCCTTTTGACGCCACCAGCGGTCCCAAGGCAAGCCTCCTGACAACCCCCCCACATGCACCCCGCCCCTTACCCAGCAAAACACGCACACCACAACCACAGCCCCGGCCCAGCTCCTTCCCATCCCACGCCTGCCCCACAGCCCTCCCCGCACCCACCCTGCAGTCGTCCGTTGCCGCCGCCACCTTGCTGCCGTCGTGGTTGAAGGTGGCGTAGCGCACCTGCCCCGGGCTGGGGCCCACCATGGTCACCACCAGCATGCCGTCGTCTGTGGACAGCAGCTTCACGTCCGTGCCGTACCCCCACCGCATGACGTACTCCCCGTCCGGAGAGAAGCACACGCCCTGTACGCAGCACACGCGAGCAGGCAGGCGGTTACGGCGTGTACATTACCCAGCAGCAAGCTGTGATCAGTTAACCAGTGCCATAGAGCTAGTATGCACGTGTGCTGTATAATGACATCCTCGCTGGCCGATTGTTGCTGCTGCCACAGCTCAGCAGCAGCTTTGCCCGAGGGCTGCAGTCCAAGGCTTCTGGGGTTGTGCTGCCGTGGGCATTCAGCCCACAAACTCGTCCAAACCACCCCTCCCTTCGTGACGACGGGCATATGCCCTGCTGCTAGTCCTAGGCTCCCGCCCCCCGCCCCATCTGCCCGTCGCCCACAGCCTCACCGCGCCGGGTGTGGGGTTAGGTGCGTAGAAGTAGGTGCTCAGGCTGCCAGTTCGGGTCTGCAGCGGCGGCCCCGTCTGGCTGGTGGTGGGTATGAGCGTGCTGCGTTTGCGCAGGTCCTTCACCGCCATGACCACGTCTGCTGCGTTGCCCAGGGTGGCTTGCCCGGGGGCAAGCAGCCCCGTGTGCACCACGCTGTGCGAGCGGTTGTTCAGCACGCCCGTGCCGCCCCCCTCCTTGCCGCTGTTGTGGACCGGGTTGCCTGGCCCCGCGTTCAGGCTGAGCCCCAGGTTGCTGGCTGTGCGGGGCACCATCAAGCCCCCGAACGTCGCCGCGTTGAGGGACACGGGCCGGGAGTTGCCCCCTTTGGGGCTGTCCGTGGCCCCGTCTGCACCGGCGCGGTCCCCATTCGGCCCTGTGCGATTATCAGCGGGAAGCCCATTTGGTCAGGAAGCACAGGAAATGTACTGGAATTGTGCAGCAGGAAGGCCAACGAGGTTGGCCAGGGATATGTGGGACAGAGCCAATCACCAAGAAGAACTAGGACCTCCACTTAGCAACTGTCCTCAGTGCATAGCCGCGCGAAATAACTCCAAGACACCCAGTGAGAAGGAACAATACATCGTGGTGCGAGAAGGATGAACGCACCAGCTGAGGGCTTCCTCAAGAGAGCCGTTGTCCAGCTGAGCTTTGAGCTGGGGCCGCGCCGGTGGCCATGGTCATCCTCTGTGGTTCGCGGAGAAGCAATGAGAGCGCTCCCAGGTAAGGCCAGGAGAGAGAACGCCAAGGGTTCAGGGCTCTATATATCATGCATCATAGAGCGTAACGGCATGCGCCAGGAGTTCTACGAAATGGCCAGGCGCAGAGTAGTCAATGCTACTTAGAGGAGACCATACCCACCCATTGTTGGCCCCAGCTAGTGCTTCAAGTTCCAATAATCCATATTAGGTCGAGTGCCATTGCCTGCCGGCTGGACCCGCAAGCTCCTCAGTGCGCTGGAACAAGCCTATAAATTGCGCGTCTTTGGGGCCCGCCGCCCAGGGCCTGCTGCTTCAGAGGCGGCCACAAATAGATAGAGAAGTTAATTTTAGACTATGTGTCAGGTTGGAAAGGTCAGATTCCCTGCCTTAAGCAGAAAGCAGTGTACCGGTTGCCGACCCGGTCAGAGGACACCCAATGCATACAGTTAAGGCTCACGTTACTGCTCTACCCTGGAAGGTCAACCAGTGCGTGCCAAGGTAGGTAGGTCGGGAAGCTCGTACGAGCTCTGTTTGTTAACCCCTGTCACGTCCGCTGTTTCCAATACGGAGTTCTTACCTAGCTTAGCCACCGTCCGATTTGCAGTACTGTCTACCTAAAAAACCAACAGCCCTACCTCGCCTGATGTCTGACAGGGCGCAGACGCGCAGTCCAGGCAACGCGCGCGGGAAGCACCCGGTGCATTAGCAACCAACAGCAAGGGCATGGGATAGTTCGAACTCGTCTTGGCTGTACGTGCAGAGTGCCCTGGGCGCAAGTTCCTGCGTGCGAAGGACCTGCACGCGAGCCTAACGCGGGCACACGTGTCAAGGGCACAGGCGCTGATCAAAGGCGCCACAGCAGCCCCACAGCAGCGCCACAGCATCCGTTCGTGTTAGGGTGCACACTCTAGGGGCGTACCTCAGCGTCAAACGTCATCAGCAACAGTACATCTCACGACCGAGCACGTGGCAAAGGCAGTCTTAAACGTCACGTGACACGGCAGATTGGCTGGGGCGTCAGATTCAGGTCCACCGTTTCATGGCACGGCATCGGAGCTCATGCGCGGGTCCATCGCAACGCAACAGGCGCCAAACGCAGTCTCAAGAACGCCGGGGCAGATGCAGACTGCTGCAGCTAACCAGTATACCAAGTCCGAGGAGTTGTCCGTCGGCGTGTGTGTCAGGTGTGTGGTAGAAGGTTTGCTGGCATCCCACATGAACCGTTTGGGCCCCTGGCCGATTGATGACGCACATGCCACGTTCGTATACGCGGACGCGTTTGTGCTTTTTTGTGGACCGGGTGATCTGTTGCTTGCCACATTAGCTACATTCCAATTCCAGTACGTTTAGCGATTACACAATGCCAGGTTCGCGCTGCGCCTTCGCCGCCTTTCTGCTGCTATGCAGTGCGGCCCTCGCGCCGCAGGCGTCAGCTCGAGTCTTTGGGCTGCGACGCCGCACGCCATTGGTCCTGGCGCTGTTTGGAGACAGCTTAACGGATACAGGTGAGCGCTCGGGCTGGGCCTAGAGGGGCCTAGCATCTCACAACAGCTGCTCGACGCGCAAGCCCTTGCTGATGCGACGTGACCCGGGGGTCAATTGGGTCAACGATGACGCTCTCGTGATTTGCAACTATGTAGAACCTAAGCTGCTTCAGTTCATCAGTTGTTCAATTGTTTTTGCCGCTGACACGCGTGAGCAGGTTGGGTACCTGGCCAGGAGTAATGGTGTAGTCGGATGACGCGAACTGAGAACCTACTTGGCCGCGTTGCACGCCTGCCCGCGTTGTGCGTGTCCGTTCCTGTCAGGCAACTCCTTGGCTGCGTCTGGGTCACCTGATCCGGCACTGTACTACAAGGGGAGGTTCAGCAACGGCCCCAACTGGTAAGACACAAGGAGCCCGGCTTGCACTCACACATCCACGCCTCGCTGCAGAGCAGCTATACATGTACGCTGCGCACGGGGTACCGTACCCCGACAGCAATAGGACATGCGGCACCCTGTTTCAATTCGTCCTTTCGGTCATGATGGTGCTCAGTAACTAAGTCGTCGTTTTATAGACTTTTGGCTATAAAAAAGAATATGCGCGTAGCGCATACTGCACCTTTAGGTGCTGGAAGGGACAGCCGCCGCACGTGCACCGGCTAAGAGCAACCAACCAACTAACCGTTTTTGCCGTGCGCGACGCACAGGGTTGACTACCTGGACCATGCCGTACAGGAGGAGGACGCCACAACCCTAGATGTGCGCAACTACGCATGTGAGTACCGTGATATGTAGCTGACCTCAATAAGCGACGCAAAAGCGACGGTTGAGCGGAGCGGACGGCCATGGGCTAGCCGCTGGACGCGCAATAGTGGCGTTGAGCCGTTCAAGGGACTGGAGTTGTTATTTGCGTTGCATGTTGGCATACGTAGTAACGGAGTTGCACCTGAAACCTACCTGTCGGATACTGCCACACTAGCATGTGTTTTGAATGTGGGGACCCCTTTGCCGTGTGTCCCCGCAGACGGTGGCGCCACCGCTTGTGAGCCGTCCGGCCTGGTCGCAGCCCTCACCAGGTGGGCACGCTCATGCACTACGCCTTCCCTGCCGTGACCCCCGCATTCCGTTCCGCATTCCGTTCAGGCTCATCTGATCCTGCTGCAAATGAAGCTTCCTCCCTGTACAAACTCACGTCAGCCACAAAGTAAGTCTCTGCCTCTGGCCAGCACCAAGGCAGGTACACCGCACGCTACCGGTACCTAACGGAGGTCGTACATGGCACCCCCTACGGCACCAACTGGCACGTGCAGTTGTATCCGAATCGCCGGCGCAATTCTACACCTCAGCCTCTGACGGCTCGCTTCCCCTCCTCGCCCCCGCCTCCCTCGCAGCGGCATCCACAACCTGGGCACCCAGACCGCGACCTTCCTGGAGGACGCCAAGCAGCAGCGCCTGCCGGCTGGTGTCCCGCTGGTGCCTGTGCAGTTCATAGGGGCCAACGACGTGCTGGTGAGTGCCTTACATGCCCCGTGCAAGCAAAACCCCGTGGCGCGGCCGTACAGGCTCCATGCCAGCCACAAGAAGCCTGCATGTGCTGGTGGGTGCGTGCGTTGCCGTACGGGTACTGTACCGGCACGGCGGCACCTGTACACGCACGTATTGCGCCATGTGAGGTACGACACCCTTTTATTTCTGCCGTACCGACCGTACAACCGTACAACGCCGTCACCGTATTTCACGCACACCTGTGAAGTCTCGACCTGCGCCAATCCTGCTGAACCGGTCTGCCACGTGCCGGTGACCCATGGCGTCACGCGTGTGCTCGCTGTAACGCTGTATGGCTGCGTGTATGCCCTGTACCTGTTACGCCATGCGAGCAGCACGGACATGCAGGACTTCTAGCTTCAAAGCACTGTGCCGGACCATAAGCGCAAGTATTTGTATGGCTGCGTGCTCACACGACAAGGACCACGGCACCGGGGTGCGCCGGAGTGTGCAACTCACAGCCAAACACCAACACACCGTACAGCACGTGGTGAATCCTGCCTGTCTTTGCTGCCGCGTGCTCGCAGGACGCGTTCCCCCGTCGTTCCTGCCGTACCTTACTTGCCGTACCTTACCACCCTCACTGACTTTGCTGCACAACTGTTTTCTACGGCTGCGTATGCATGCCTGCAGTACGCGTTCCTGGAGGCCATGGTGCTAGGGGACGTGCCTGACGCCGCCTTCATAGCGCAGCTCATCGCCAACACCACCCGCTGCCGCATGGACGCACTGGAGGCGGTAGCACAGCTGGCGCAGGTCAAGGTGCGTCCGCTCAAGCAACACCCGTCGCAGTATCTGGGGGGCCTTGCGCTGAGCGTGATTCTTGTGCGTGAAGATGGCGGCTGGCATGGCAACACGCTTCTGGTAGCTGAGCACAGTGGCGAACCCCACAGCGGTCTGGGTGCTGATGCCTGTATGTCGATGCGGCGGCACGCGCTGTTGGGGGACTGTTCCGACCCTGTCCTTATTCCAGCATGCATGCCCAGAAGTGTTTTTACATGGCCAGCATCTGGTGCACTTTGGCACTTGGCTCCAAGTCGCAAACGGCCAAACCTGCCGTACACGTGCAGGACATCATCGTCGTACAGATGCCCCCGCTGTACGTGGCGCCTGTCGTACCGGGCGCCTTCAGCGGCATGGCACGTGACATCGTGACTCAGCTGGACGCCGCCATGGCGGCTGCCGTACAGGAAGCCCAGGCGCGGTACGACCAGGCGGGCGAGGGCAGCCCGCTGTACGGCACGAAGCTGCACGTGCTGCTTGACACGCCGTGGATGGAGGAGGCCATGTCGGAGGTGCAGCCGCCCTTCACAGACACCAAAGGTGGGCCAGGTCTTGCCTTGATCAGTCTTAAACTTTTGAGGCATGCTTCAAAGTTTCTGCATCGCCCCCTAGTACACCACAAGGTGGAGCCGGTGGCGTGTGGGATGCGCCAGCGGGGCTGAGTTGGGGTTTTCTGTGTGCCTAGAGGAGGGCTGGAAGTGCGGCGGCAGGGTGTATCAAGGCCAGCCTAAAGCGGAAGCAAGGTCAGTATGTATGTATGTATGGCTTACCTTGCAACTGTCCCCCTACGTACCCACACCGCCTGGGTGCAGACGCCTGCCTGGCCACGCTGTCAGGCTTCACGTCCATCCCCATTGGTGATATCATTGGTGGCGGCGCAAAGGACGACAGTAACGCCACCGCCGCCATCACCGGCAGTGGCTCCCGAACAGAGACGGATGCGGGCGCGCAGCCCGCCGCCCCCGCCACCGCCACCGGTAACGCAACCAGCAGCGGTACCGGGCTGCAGCAGCCCGCCCACTGCCTGGACCCTGACACCTACCTGTTTTACGACCCGGTGCACCCCACTACACGCTACCACCGCTTCGTAGCCACCCAAGGGGTGCTGCCACGAATGAGGGGCCTTGGGCTGCTGTCCGGCGCCTAGGCAGGGGACCGCGGCGTACGGAGGTTTCGTGTCGTACGCTTGCATTGGTGCCGGGCTGGGGCACTGGTTCTGTTGGGTAAGGCGCCTAGGCTTGCACGGTGGAATGGGCATTTATGAGTACTGGCTGAAAGGCCCCGGAGCCTGAGGTACGCCGCCTGGAGTGAACGGCGTACGACGTACGGCGTGCAACGAGGGGACCTGCGCAGTGTTCTGCATGGATGCATTATGATGCTGAAAGGCCTACAGGCCTACCGGTACTGCATGCCGCGTGGGCCTTGTCATATTTACACACTGCAAAAGGGTTGCACTCTGGCCAGCGCATGTGTTGAGCTGGGCTGAAGATTGCGGAGAGATGTGCAGCGGAGTGAGAGCAGCAGTGCATGAGTGTGCGGGAGAGTTTTTTTCCCTGTGGAAAGGTTTACAGGTGAGGAGACGGGAAGAAGAGAGATGAGTGGGAAGTCACGGCTGGAGCGGAGTTGATCTGGATATAAGCCACTTGAGATTGCGACTTAATTGCCTGACACATCAAAAGTAGCTGCATGATGATCTGGGTGTGCAGTGATGATCTGGGTGTGCAGTTGTTGTTGTGTGGGGTAAGCGCATTGCATGCCCCAACACCACGACCGCAACACACTGGTGTGCGCTGGCCCAACATGCTGCCTTGGACGCGCCAGTTTTTCTTATCCTGCTGGTGTTCGTGCTGCAACCACACAGAATGCGTACTTGAGACGCGCGGCGGTGCGGAGCAAAGGTCGAAGGGCCAAGGTCCAAGCAGGTCCAAGCGTGTTCTACACAATGATACACGCTTTGTGCGCTAATCCTTCGGGCTTAGGGCATTACAGGTCATCCTCTGCCTCTGTGCCTCATCGTGCTGCCTCACTTTGTGCCAGCTTTCGTTGCACACGCCTTGTTGCATGCCTGATGCCACGTTGCTTTTAGTTGCTTTTGATGGAGGTTGGTGCAAAAGCATGCGGGTTGGGTGCCCTCTAGCCATATGCGTACGGCACTCACAGCCCTTGGCGGGCGCTGCATTGCTCGAGTCTGCTCGAGTGCAGGCGCCGCTTGTATGGCCATTTGAGGCAAGAACTGCAAAAGAGTTGCCAGTTGTAAGTACGTAAGTACGCAACCAAATTGTACCGTACTGCGCCTGACTACAGAAATGGCCAAGACCGCAGCGATGCACGGTGGTGTTATCAGGCAGGAGCACACGGAAACACCCGTTTGCGACGCCACGGTGATATGCATTGGGGCCAGGAGAGATATCCCCTGATTGGGGCACGTGCTTCGCCTACCGTCTGCCGTAAAAAATGCAGGAAATATGAAGCAGTTAACCACAGCGGGGCCTCCGGCACGATTCAGACGGACGTACACACCCGGGGTCGGGCCAGAGGCATCTGAAATACCAGCAGCTTTGCTGGTGCCTTTCGGTGCTGCGTCATCACACGGCCACCATGCGACCCCCCTTGCCTCATGCTCATGCCTGCTGCCGTGCATGGCGCATTGCTGCGCAAATCAAATAGGAACAACCCTCAATCCCCCTTGCACGCCGGCTCGGTCCATTGACAAGTAAAGCTGCCTTGCAGCAAACAAGTAAGTGTAACGAAGCCCACGTGCACAAATAGAAATGTCATACGTCAACGTGCATGCATCTTCCTGTTTAGCAGCGACACCAGGTGACAATGCCAGCGGCAATTTGCCACCTGCGCACTCGCCACACCTCACGCTCTGTTCCATGCTCTTGGTACATCGCATCAAATGGGCATACACGCACGGTTGGGCATCACCACATGAAACAAACGATGAGTGCACCGAAACAATGGGTCAAACAGCGCAGCTTGGCACGTGCACACACATCTTCTTAATGCGCTGACTACCTCCCACTTTCGCCAGGCCGCAACGTTAGGTTTGCTGCGCCCCAACAGCCGATCAGGACTTACGTGGCGGCAGCAAACGGCGGGCCTGGACTCACAGGCAGTTCACATTTGCAGGAGGACATGTATCCGGCCATGGGCCCACACCCTGGGCCTTACGCTGCCCCCTACCACACGCCCTACTGCTATCCTATGGCTCCAGAGTCCTTGTCCATCATAGTCCCAACACCCCTTTTGTTGCCATGTCTCCACCTCGCCATAGCACACGCATAGGCCCTTCCCAAGCCACACTCCCAGGCACCCAGCCCCATCCCACTCACCTTGCCATCAGCGCTCCCCTCAATTCCCTCTCCCTCTTAACACTCCTGCTCTCGCCCGCTCTCCCCCACCTGCAACCCGCCCACGGCCTGCGGCTGTACCCACGCTCGGAAGGCACAGCCGACATTGCGCTCCTCCCTCCACGCCTTGCCCCCCATGCCGTCCACCACGACGATCGCCCGCACCAATCCCCCCTCCGCCTCCGACACCCACGCGCGTTGCGCTCTCCCGTCCACGCCCCTAGCACCCCCTGCTTGCCGTTCACCACGGCCGCGTTTGCTGAACTCCTCCCCCTTCTCCACCTCCTCCTCCCCGCTTCGCATACGTACGCCTCCTTGCAGGTATCCCCTCCCGCCCCGCCCGCCTCTCCAGCCCACTCACCCCTGCCCTCCTACCGTCCTCCACGGCCGTCTGGCCCTTCCTCTCCCTCCTCTTTGGACTTCACGCCCTTCACGCTTGACCCCCTCACGCCCTGCCCCCCCTGCCGCCCGCCACTGCTGCTTTGGCTGTACTCCGCCTCCTCCTCCTTCCCCACCCCCCAAGCGTACGCCTCCTTGCAGCTATCTCTTCACGCCCTGCCCCCCCTGCCGTCCGCCACGGGCCTGGTGTACCCCTCCCGCGCCCACAGGTGCTGGAAGTCGGAGCCCAGCGAGGGCCGCCACATGAAGCCCGTGGCAGCCTGCGATTGGGGAACAGGGGTGAATGCCTTCAGTGCTACGGTAACTCCAAGTTGGAAACAAGGTAGCAGGTGTGGCGTGGGTGGGGGAAGAAGGCACAAGGCAGGAACGGGCCTGGGAGGAAGGGGCAATAGGCGTTGCCGCGTCAATGCGTCCCTCGGTGGAAGGGCGTGGCTGCCCGGTCCAAAGACGGCAAAGACGGGAGTTGGGTAGAGGGTAGGAGAGCCTCTTACCCTCCCACAGCCGCCAGGGCAGGTGACCCACTCCTCCTGCCCCCGCTAACCCACCTGCACCACGTCGGCGCCCGCACGCAGGTAGTCCATGGCGTGATCAGCCTGGGGGAAAGGGGCCAAGGGCAAAAGGGCCATGGGTGTTTCAGTTGACGGCTGGACGGACTATTAGCGAGGTGCCGAGTAAGCAAGGGAGCTTGCAACAGCGTCGAAGGTGTACGTGGCAAGGCGACAGGCGAGGTGCAAGCGCCGGGACCACATCGGCTCACGCCGTTGCGTGGTTTTGCCAACCGTCATCACCACACAGAGTATACCCCAGTCGCGCGCGAAAAGCTCTAGCTCTACGCAAGACCACTCCAAGGGTATTAGGCGTTTGGTTCACTGCAACCGCGTACGGTACTACGGTTGCTGTCCAAAGCCAAATGCCTCTTCGGCCCCCAAACCCACCTTCGTAACACCGCCCACGCCGATGAGGCCGAGGCTGAGGCCTTCCGCCGCAATGACCTGAGAGGTTGTGGAAGGTAGGACACAAAAACATTGCCTTGTGCACGACATGGTCTTTATGCAGCTGCCCTATACACGACCGTTGTCGTTCCTGGATCCATACTTGCGCCCCCCGTGTACGACCTTCCCCACCTGCCTATGCAAATAGTCGCAAGTCATTATGCCTGAGTTTCTTACCCGCCAGGCCCGCTCCTTGAACCCCAGCCCTTCCTGGTCCTGGAGCCCCAGATCGATCCCTAACGCTTTCTGACCTATGGGTTCATGGAGCACGACGCCCCTCTCTCCCACCCGCCCACGCACCTGCCGCGCCTGCTGCACGAACCTCAGCCCCTCCTGCCGAATGGGGTCCCCGCATACGCCACTGGTGAGGCGGCAGGGGCCCAGAGCAGGGCTGCCGTCCGCAGCCTCCACCTGCCGGCTCAGGCCGTTGATGCCTGGGGGAGTGGTAAGAGGGACTTGTGGGGAAGGGCGAGTGCCGATGCACGGTAATGCTCGGAGGCACAGCAGCAACGGGCAGGAGCTCTGTGCACTGCGCGCTTGCCATGCTATGCAGTGTTGGCGCTTGGTGGTGTGCATGGACACTTGGACAGGCAGGAAGCCAAGAACTTAGAGCCAAGAGCTCAAGCAGGGGGACGCGCGGAGGCCGCCACAGGGGGCAGGCGAAAAATGTCGAGCTCATAAACGATATCTGGAATGGCGCAGAAGATACTTCGCTCCTCCCGTCAAACGCTCACCTGCCACCGCCGCAGCTCCCGCCCTGGCCGCCGCCGTGAGCACGTGTCTTAGCGCCTCCTGGTCCGGGTAGGCGCCCACCTTGATGACCAGCGGCACGGAGGGGCCCAAGTCCTGGGGGAGGGGCATGCGTGGGTGGAGCGGCCGGGCAAGGCAGCAAGTGGGAAAAAAAGTCAGCAGCTGTCCAGATCCGTGCACTGGCACCAGGTGCAGAACCAAATGCCGCCTGGCAGGCGTAGCCGACGGGTGGCAGTCTGGATGCTGGTACTACCGGTAGCTAGCACCTTGGTTGGAGGAGCAGCTGTTACACCAGTAAGCTGACTGTGCGTTATGCCAACATCAAGCGGATGGCACCCGACGTTTACACACAAACGCCATGCAGCACACAGCCTCATGACATGCCGAATTCGAGGCACACCGCCCACCGCACGCACCGCCGGCACTCCTGCCTTGGTGCCCGCCATCACCCGACAGCGTGCTACACAGGTTCATTGAACCAGGTACCTCTATCATACCGTGCATGCTGTGCCGCACCCACCGCGCGCACCGCCGCCACGGTGGTCTCCACCGCCTTCCGCCTTCCTAAGACACTCTTCACTTGTGTACCACGAGCAAACACACGTGCTGTACTGGACCCACCCCGCGCACCGCCGCCACGGTGGTCTCCACCGCCTTCGGGTCTTGGCACAGCAAGCAGTGCGCCGAGCCCACGTTGGGGCAGGACAGGTTGAGCTGGGAGGGCAGGGGGGCATTAGGGTGGGGAGGGCGGCAAAAGGGGGAAGGATTACGCATAAACAATACGAGTTGCCAGGAGGGCGACTGTGCGAGGCTTCACATGACGTATGTGGCACGCGCTACGCCTCCTCTACCGGTCGTGCGCCGCATGCCTACTCACCTAGGGCCCGGCCCTGTGGACGTTCCTTTCCCACTCACCCTTACCCCTCACCCCCTACCCCGCCCACCTCCACCACCGCGCCCTCCCCCGCAGCCCCTGCCGCCAGGTGCGCCGTAGCCGCCAGATCCTCAAGGAACGTAACGCCAGCGCGCCCGCCAGCTGTGCCTGGGAGACCAGGAGCACGGGGGTGGCGGATTGGGCAGTTGCAAGGGGTGCTGCGAACGACGTGGACGTTGATGGAGTGCTGCAACCGCACACCAGGCTACCGTATATGCAGCGCGACTACACCGGTACCGGCACGGACATGCAGGCCCAGCCATATGGCGGCACCGTCCGGGCTCCCGTCCACCGCCCCACCGCCCTACCGACTCACACCGTACGGACGCCACCCGTCACAGACATCACCACCACACGGCGCGGAAGGCAAAGCAGTTGGTGCAGCGCTGGTCCCCCTCCCACCGACCCGTGTGTCTCCCTGCCCCACCTGTGACGGACACCACCAGCATCTGCCCGCGGCGCAGCGCCGCCTGCGCACGGGGGATGTCCTCCCGCAGCTGCTGTGGGCCCTGGCTGGGCATGCCGAACGAGTTGGTTATGGCCAGGGGCTCTCCGGGGGCGGGCGGCCGGGGGCGCACGGACAGGGACTGAGAGCGGCTGCCGGAGGGGCAGATGGCCTGCGGGGGGTATCGGGGCACCGGTAGGAGGGTGCATGGGGCTGGCGGAGGAGGGTATGGTGCAGGGGGCATGGGAAGGAGTGCGTGGTGCAGGTTGCATGGGGGTAAGGGGCATGAGCGCATGACACATAGGCTGCAGCCCGGATAATGGAATTGTGAGTCTTGGTGGGGAACGGTGCAATGCAGGTATTGCGCACCCGATGCAGGGCATTCTGCAATTCACGATGTTGGCGGCTGCAAGGCCGTTGTGGTAAGCAAGCAATCGGGGGTTTGGCAGTGCACGCAGGGGCTTCAACTTACGGGTAGCTGCTCCGGGGCCTCCAGATGCAGGATGTTGGGCAGGCCATGCCCCGCGTGGTGGTGTGAGCGTATGGTCTTGTAGGTGAGGATGTCGTATCCGTGGTTCGCGGCCAGGGCCACCCAGTCAGAGGACAGCAGGGGCCCGGCAGCCACGCCCAGCGGAGAGGCGACCTGCAGGAACGGTGTTCGTCGTCACGGCGTGCGGTACAGAATGAAGACAACCCTGCAAGATGCTTGAATGGTATAGTATTAATGTGATATTTGCATCGGTGGGACGAGGAAAGAGGCTCGCAAGCTCGGGAAGTTCGGCAGCCGGGACCATTTCCGTTGCGTGCCGGAAACCCTGGGCCTGGATGTGCATGGTACGGTACACAGCCATAAACAGTGCAATCATGGAGATCAAAGAGCTTTAGGGCATTGTTGGCTTAGCAGGAGCTGACGGCGTCACGACACGCATGCAGCACCCCTTTGGACTGGAACCCTTTCTATGGGCCTACCTTATGCCCCAGGAAGTCAATCCATTTGTCCTCGGGCGGCCACTCCCGTTTCGGAATGGTGGCTTTGCGGCAACGCTTTGGGAGGCCGGCTAACAGGTTCTCCTCCCAGGTCCGATGCGTCTCATATGCCCAACATGTTGAATCTAGCAGGGCACAGTCTTTCCAGCTATTGGTGCCTATCGCAGTAATTGATGGCATGCCTTGACCTCCGTGGGCTGCTGCCGTGGCGCAGTCTTGCCGGCTGTAGGTGTCGCTAGGGCTAACAGTGCGAGTGTTGGGACAGAGTAAATGCATCATCTCGGCAATATACTTGTGTCGTCTGTGTGTATGTAATGGGCCCAAGGACCCTGGCCTTCTGACCCTGGCTGGCACGAGCGATGAGCACTGCCTCTCGCGCCAACTACTTCGGTTTCGGCGCGACGAGCAGCGTTGCAAGGAGGAGCCACGGCCATACCGACGCTACAAGCTCCTGATAGCAACACAAGGGAGCAGGCGGCATTTCGTTGTGGATGGATGCATTGCGAGTACCACATGGTTGTGACGCATTAGCATGCAGCGGTCTCTCCCCTGCAGAGCCAGTGCTGCATCATGCCATTCGCAGCAGCAACTGCATGAGACGTACGCCAACCACACAGCCTGCACCTTCCTCGTTTAACCGTACCCCACCACCAAACAAGCACATAGTCTACATGTCGCGTTTAACCTTGTCCTAGCATATTTCGAAGTCTTGCTAGGCCCTTTCACAGAAAGGGCGACATCAGCTGGCAGGCTGGCTGGAACCCCACCTGACCCCACTCATGCCACCATTTTGCTGGCTTGTGTGGTAGCCAGGTAAAGCTACGCCGCCTGGCCGCTGCCACTGTCGGTGCGTGAGCGCAACTTGAGAGCGCCTAGGGTAGCCTGCAGCACACAGCCGACACACGGGGTCGGCATGGAAGTCAGCAGAAGCACTCCACTCTACTGAGGCCGTGAAGGGGTGCTTGAGGGCGACACTGTCTTGTGCGCATGGGGACCGCACAATCGAGGAGAATTTACGCACTGTGTAATTGCCCTATCCCCGGTACTGCCTTTACCCGGTAGCCTGTCACAGGCACTCCATGCGGTTGTAGTGGTGCTGTGTGGGAATTGCATACCTCATCTGTTCGTATCCCCATCCCGGGGACTGTCGGTAGCCTGTTGTATGTAGGTACTCACGGTGAGACAGTCCATGCGGTTGCGGAGGTCGTCCAGGTCCCCTGCCGCACCGCGCAGGCGGCTGCCGGCGGGCGTGCAGGGGCTAGGGCGTGGCGACAGCTGTTGCTGCTGCTGCGGCGGCGGCGGTGGCGGCGGCGGCCGCTCCTGCTGCTGCTGCTGCTGCTGCTGCTGCCCCACCGCCGCCAGCTGCCCTTCCTTTGAGCTGTCCGGCGGGGCACCTGAAGGGTGCGCGGGCAGCAACAGCGAGTGCGTGGTGTTGTAACGGAGCCCCGCACAGCCGCACTGGATGGCAGGTGAACTACGTACAGAGCAACATGGTGCACGGTGCACGAAGCGCTGCTGATGGCAGGTATACCGTGTATGGTTACCAAGGTCTCGCCGCCAAACCGCTCACTCACCAGTGACAGGTGTGCTGGCCGCGCCTGCTCCCAGCTTGCCAGCAGCCCAACACTCCTGCTTGCGAGCGAGCGCAGTGTAGGGTAGAGCGCCCTTGCCGCTGCCGCCGGGCTCAGGGCTCCTCCCTTGCACCTCGCCGGCATCACGAGCAGCACTCTGCCGCTGTTTCACCGCCACCACAGCCGCCGCGCCATCGCCGCCGTCCAAGGCATCATCACCACCTAGCAACGGCGCCTGCGCCTGCGCCTGCGCCGCTGTCGTCGTCCTTGCCGCCCTCGGCCCCGTTTTGGCTGCTGTGGGCTGTCTGGTCGCCATCCGCAGACCGCTGCAGGCCGGCACTCTCGCCGTGCTTCCGTCATTGCCCCTGCCCGCCTCGCGAGGTATCGGTTGTGTGCCGCCGGTGCCCTGGAGCGCCGGGGAGGCCGAAACCGTCACCGCATGCGCGCCCGCCTGTGCCACCGTCGCAGAGGGCTTGGGAACGCGGCTGCCACCAGCAGCGGCAGCAGCAACAGAGTCACGGTAGGGGGGGGCTGTGGGTTTGGGGGTTGCGGCCTTGGGAGCAGGGGCCCCTGTGCGTGGCCGGGACGGCTGTGACACTGAGGCGCTCCGTGTTTTGGAAAGTGGAGCGGCTTTGCTACCTCGGGTGGCTGCTGAGGGTGGTGCTGCTGGTGCGGTGTTGCCCGGGGTGCGGGCGGCGGGCAGCTGTGTATCAGCGCGGTGCTGCCCCGGCCTGGAGCCACAGCGAGACGGTGACAGGGGTGGTGTACCCGGCAGCGCATCCCCCTCGTCGACAGGCGTGCCAGGCGGAGTGACAGCGAGTGCTGCTGCGGCATTCACCGCTCGCGCTTGCGACGTCGCGGGCGGCGGTGCAGCGGGAAGGGCGAGGTCTGGTGCGTGTCTGCCACCGGTTGCCGCAGATCCTGGTGTTGGCCGCTGCTTTGGGGGCTGCTGGGCGGTGACGTGTGGCGGGGCGCCGGCAGGGCAGCGCGGCTCTGGGGGCTGCTCCGCTGCAAGGCTGCCCTGGTCCGCACCCGCATCCGTGCCGGTGCGGTACACGGCCTTGAGGTTGAGGTGGATGTACGGCAGCATGACCATCTGGTTGGGGCGCTCGGTAACGCCTGCGGGCGCGGACAGGCACCGGCGATCCGGCACTATAACGAGGTGTAGCAGGATGCGGTGAGGGGATATACAACACATGTATCAAAGTTAAGAGGACTAGACCGCGATGGGATGTGCGGTTACTAGGGCAATATAACGAGGTGCGTCTAACACGTTTATGGTATGGTACATACTGTACGCATCTCCTCAGTGTTCCACACACAGTCCTCTTAGTGTGAGTGCAGTGCCTGAAGATGTTGGAGCCAATGGCAGGAAGGCAGCCGTGAGCAGGGTGCGCCGCCTCTGCTCGCGGCAAGAGCGCACGGCAGCCCTGCTGCTTTGAGTCCTGTAGTGAGACAGTAAGCGGACACATACGCACCGTGCGGTGCGCCTTGGTACGCACCCGGCATTTGGCGCAGGTCCGTGAGGATGGCGCTCCTCCGCAGGCGGCACAGCTCGAACAGCAGCGTCTTTACCGCCCGCGTGGACCGGTCACCCTGGACGTGGAAGCAAGGCACCCAGGAAAGGTTAGTTGTTCACCAAGGTGCGTGTAATTGCGATTCCTCTCCAGACCTTGCTTCCTACCCGGCCACAATTAAGAACGCTTAACCACGCCTTTCCTCGTAGGCGAGACGGCAGTCAGACCGCATCCCCCGTAGCTCTACGGGCGTGCCTAAGCCGTGAGGAGGCGCTACAGAGGGGCCCGCGCACATGGCCAGGCCTCACGCCTGCCGGTACGCCCCATCCCCTCACATGTTGGCTCCGGCGCCGACCCCTATCCTTCAGGTTTGAGCCCCCGCGCGAGCGCATATGTGACCCGGTCCCACACGTACTCCCTAACCCCATACACGCACCCGCTACCTATTACTGCCTTGCTTTGTGCTTCGTGTCACCCTGCACCGCATCCTACAACGCACCCGCTGGCTGGGCCGTCGCAGCTCCTCTCGCCCCAAGTCCTGCATGTAGCGGTGGATGTGCGCCAGCGCGCCGGGCACGTGCATAGCCTGCGCACGTGTGTTGATGCAGGCATGGAAGAGGTTACATCGCAGGCCTTACCGGCAAGGGATAGGTGGGTACGGTAAGCGGGCATGCGCCATCATACGCTGAATCGTGCGGCAATACATACTGAATGGAGCAGCACGATAGCAGAGCCTTGCCCCTTGCCATGCATGTGCCTGCCACGCTATAGGACAAACGCACCTGCCAGCACCGTAAGCGTGCTACCACCCTTGTACCCACTGAGACGTGCGAGGCCAGGGTTTGGCAACGCTGACCACCGCACTGCTTGTGTGTCCACGCAGCAGATTCTAAACGGACCCACCGCCAGCGGCCAGCGGCTTGTTGCTGCTCACCCGTACCAGGGCCCCAGCACCGTACCCATGAACATTAGCGTCAGCAGTATCCCGAAGACGGGCATGTCAACCCCTCCTCCAAGACCAGGTTCCATCCTACAACGTCACGGCTCTGGTCTTAGACTGGTACATATGCCCACCGAGATATGCGAAGGCAGGCTCTTGGTCACCACGATCAGCTGCTTGACGGCCACGGCGTTCCACGTGGTGGCGACGCTGCCGCCGCAGCCGCTGTCCACCTCGTCGTACGCAAAGCGCGGGCTGGGCTCTGGGTCCAGCAGGCCCAGCACGGCGCCAATGATGCGGGTCCTGTGGGAGGAAGGCGGTTGAGGGGTTGCAGCCGTGCGCGACGCTTAAGGCGCGCCTGAGCAGCGGGATCTGGGTCTTACCGAGCCACTCCGCAGCACTCGCTCGGCTTCCCGTCGACCTGATGTATGCCCCAGAAAGCGGCAGCGGCGGACCTGCCCGCTCATGTCCCGTCACCGCCGCCAAAGGCACAATAGCGGTTCTGCACAAGTACCGGTAGCAGGAAAACGACTAATGGTCCGTTACACGCTCCGCCCCTACCTGTCCGCACCACCCAGCAGCGTCATGAGGACCACGTTGGCAACCCTCAGCAGCGCCTCCCCATCGGGTAGCTGCACGGCATGGGGCAAGCAAGCGCTTGTGTCAGTGCGTGCTTGCAGGGCGCCCTGTTGTCTTTCCCGCCAGAGGGCACGCACTCGTCGTGCTGCACCGGCAGCTTGTCCCCGTGAGGAATACTGTATCCATGCGACCGCACGACACACGACAGTCGCCAACGCGCACCCTAATAACCCACACCGTACGTCGGCAAGTGACCCGCACGCCTCGAACACCACAATGCGGCTGTACATTTGCCAACCAGCGCTACCCACACCTTGCCGGTACCGCAAGTTCAGGTCTCGTTGTCTTTACGCTCGTCCTAGCTCATTATTAATACCCTTTAGTCACTGTATTTGCAGCTCTAGAAACTAGGCCTCAAACGCACTCACCTGGCTAATGCGGCTACCCGCCGCCAGGCAGCCCGTCAGCGCGCGGAGCACGGCGCACAGCGCGGCGTCCCCCAGGCGCCCCGCCAGGCCCTCCACCTGCGCCATGTTACACAGGCTGTGCACCGCGTACTTGCAGGCGCGGGGGTCGTAGGAGGGGCCCCCGAGCTGTGGCAGCGTGGAGGCTGCGGCGTTGGAGAACGCCTGCAGGCAGCAGCAATCGAGCCAAAAAGGAACGGTCCTGTTCTCGTGCATGCCGCGGCCTAACTCCCCTTGCGACGCTGGGGTCCGGGGTATTGCACCTATGATCTGGGTCACCTTGGTGCTGCTCCCACCTCCAGCCACCGTGCCAGTACCAGCACTCCCAGTGCTACTGACGGCTGTGTGCCGTTGCAACAGGAGGCGGGGCGTGCACACCACTGTACGTCATGTGGGTCTATCTCCCATGCAAGTACGAGCTCACCTCCTCCAGGCATCGGGCCACCAGCACCACCACCTGGTCCAGCCGCTGTGGGTGCAGCAGCAGGCCCCACAGCCACGGCCGCTCCTGCTCCCGCCGCAGTCCTCCGTACCAGTAGAACAGGTCCTTCAGGGCCGCCGTGCGCACGTGCCACCCGTGCCCCTCGCCTGCGCATGCGTGCGATACTGGTGTCTGTCCCACGTGTAACATGTAAAGGAGGAGTTTGCCCAGGACCGACGACGATTGGTGGTGGTGAGGCATGGACCATGGAGTGCAGGTGCCTCGCCAGCCCGCCACCGTACCCAGCCACACACACAAAGCACAGGCCAAGGCCGAGGGCGACTGTGGCGGGCTGCCTGCACACTACTGGCACTTGCTACGTCTGCCACAGACCCCTTGCAGGAAATATCTATGAGCTGTCACGGCTTGCTGGTACGCAGGTAGGCACACACGGTCCGGCACGCAGCACAGCACGTACGTAGCGCTCCCTGTCTGCAACGCACCTACCTTGAAGGACGTCGGTGAGCCAGTCCCATTTCGCACAAAACGTCTCCACGTCAGGAACCTAGGCGCACGCAAGGGATGGGAGGACGTTACGGGCCGATTATGGAAAGCTGGGTGGGGCACATCGCACATGTCAGGGCGGAACATCGACATCTGGGCAGGTGGAGACAGCGGCTCTGCGCAAACCCACCGCCTGCCGAAAGGCCTGCAACTCTGCCGTCCATTCTGGTTCAGCACACGCCATCCTTGGCTGCCGTGTGGCGCCTTTTGCACGTTCTGGGAAAGCACCAGGCTAAAACACGTGAAGGTCGTCGGTATGCCGCAGGTGACCTGTCGTTACTTGCCCAGTTTCCATCGCCCCGACAAGGCTGTGAAGCCTGCACCATTGGAGATATATCAGTATACGCGTGCAAGGCTTTGTGCGCAGCTTTGCGTCCGACCAATTTGAGGGGTGTAGCCAGGTGCACCTTTCTGCTGTGCGTCGCGGCAGGTCCAGAACTGCTTAGCAAACATAATATTATTACCCCAATGGATTCCCTTGCAATTACCAAGTAAGAGCTTCAACGGTACGGTATGTGTGGAGCGCGGCACAGACAACGTCCTCCGCAGCCCGAGGCTAAGGCTGCGACACTTCTGTCGGTGACGATAAGCTAAACGGTACCTGCGAAACAAAGTACAGGCGTATGGCGGATGGCGCAAGCGTTCCCATGGATCCACTGCCCCAACCATCAAGCGTCAGGTTCAAATGAAAGGGGCCCTCCCACTACAAAGAACCTACAAAGAGTAGTAGTATCATGAGATATCACGTGTTATCGTGGAGGCCAGAGCGCGTTGCAGCGTGGGGTGTTGCTACATCTCCGCAGGGCCAAAACGATCCAGGCGCGTGACCTAGGAAAACCACAACGCAGTACTGGCAACCCCTGCCCGTCTGCGCCTGAGAACGCCCACTGCGTTCGATAGCGGCCGCCGTGCCGAGGCCCCGCCGCACAATGACCCCGCCGCGCATAGCCGTTGAGCGGCTTTAGCATCAATCACCTTCAATATAATTTGCTTTGGCACTGCATCGTTGTCATGCATGTAATGCAACAGTCGCACGTAGGAGGTGCCTCGGTGACCCGTGGGTCGTTCCACGAGCTACTCCGTCGGATGGCCAGCGCGAGACGCGTGTGCTATTTGCATTACTGCCTACGGCATGGACGTCCAGACACTCCGCAACACACATGTCTCCAAGACTCCGCACACCGTGGCGCACACGCGAACGATTGCGGGTGCAAACGGGCATCTTGCGCGCTCAACAGGAGTCCCCAACTGAAGCCACCTAACAGTCCATGGGATGCATGCCAACCGAAAGTGGTCTACCACTTACACCCCATGGCTACTGCCGTTCGCGCAACAGGTGGTCCCGCCAACAGGCACAGCGTAATCACCGCCTCTTCCACTTCCCTCACGCCCACACCTCATGTGCGTAGTCGCCGTTCATTGCACCCTGAAGCCCCCTCGCTCGCTCCAGCGCGCGGCAAAAGTCCTCCACACGGGACGTGGTACCAGCAGCTTCAGCTGGCGCAGCTCCAGTCGACGGTGTTGCAGGTGTGGGGCGCACGGTGCTGCGCTGTGCCCCCACAGAGCGACAGCGACCGTCGTCCCAGCGAGGCGGACGACGGGCGGCCAGCAGTACTAGTGTACTACCTGCATACGCGTGGGGACACACTGCAAGCAGTAACGCAATAAGTGTTTGGGATCTGGCCTCATAGGTCATAGCTGAGCTTGCCTCCCAAGCTGCTGGTGTACCCAGCTGCTGGTGTGCCACGCCTGCCCATGCCCATGCCCGTGCCAGCGCGCGTCCCGCTCACAATCTTATTCCTACTGACGGATATTCCTACGAAGGGGTGCCAGCAGCTGCAATGTTGAAATGTGAGTTTACCGGAGTGACAGTGTTTGCTTACAGGTTGCACGAGTGAGCAGCACCTGGCCCCTCGCGTTGAATCGGTTGACACGTGTGTTCCCCGGACCCACCTTGCGTGCCCTGCGGCCAGCTGATGCCGCCTCACGCCTCAATTCCAATTGTATATGTCTACTTCCTGACTCCAAATGTCGTGTATGCGTGCTCAGAGATGGTCCTCATGTCTCCAAACTCAGCTCGCTCGATTGTGCTCTTTTGGCTACCAGTGTTTGCAAGCCACTGCTTCCTGCGTTCGACTGGCATTATGTGGATTGAAGTGTAGGACAGCTGATGTCTGAAGTCGGTAATACTCCATGTTGACCCACATTTGCAAGACTTTATCCGCCGGCCCCTCCATTTCGCCTTGAACCGTGCCATGAGGTGTGTTCATGCACCATCCGCGAACTCCAAGCTTTTGGGCTTCTGCTTCTGTGTATCGGCGAAAGGACACGCCTTGGACCCGGCCGAAGACCTCGAAAGTCAGCGAAATGAGTGTCATAGGGGCTTGTCACAAGGCCTGAATCGATAGGACTTAAGATGGTAGCAGAGCATCGACTATTTGCTCTATAATGCACATGTTCGCAAGTCACCGAGTTGCCGAGTCCCTGGGCGGCTTCGGAGCCACTCGAGTCCCTTGGGCCCTGCCATTTCGGGCAGGAGGCCGACAGGCAAGGTACTGCTCGTCAACAGGGTTTAGAACTTACAGCCATGCGTATGCACGCCTCGTGCAGGCTAACCTGGTGTAGCCTGCCGTACTCCCTGCTGCCGTGCTGGCCAGTGGCCACCTGAGACTGTGCTTGGTTGCCTGTAGCCACCGGCTTCCAGGCAGCTGTGTGGAGTCACCCAACGCCGCCCATGTCAATGATAAACAGACATGCCTCCTCGGGCAAAAAGTCTCTGTGTAAGACATCGGACCGCACAATGATTACCTACCACAGCGCATCAACGTGCATGTGCTTCCACCTCAGCCCCTCAGCCACCCTCAGTCACGAAGCACGCGCTACGCACTCCTCTCGTCTGATCGCGAAACGGTGGAGACTGGGAGTGCCTCAGCGCTATGTTTCAGCGCTCTTAGCAATGCTTTCCTACCTTGTCCCATCCGTCTCACGGGCTCGCCATCATCCTAACGGCTCCAAACCAACCACTCAACCACCCAGTGTGCTGCCATGAATGGGAGTATGAATGAATACGGCGCGCAAGAGGGCGCGGTGTGTGGGCTTCAATAATCACGATAAGAACGCTGGCTGTATGGGCACGTGCGCTGGCATCAGTCCAGTCCAACGCACTGCTGTTCTGGGCGCGCGCCCCATGTGTACAATTAGTCTCGGCACACGTTTGGACACGTCCCACCTCTGCCCCTGCCCGTGGCGAGGGCCCTCCAGCGGCATCAAAACACGAGCAAATGCTGCAATGAACAAATAGCACTGACTAGGATATAACGATACGACCTTGCAAGCACACGCTCAGAAGCCTACGCAGCCAATCGATCACTGCGGTTGTTTAGGGGGCCCCACAGCCCGCCGCCCACAAGCGACCGCGACCGCGCACAAGCGGCACACACCACACCGCCCATACCGGTATGCGATGTACCTCCCCTCACTGCATCCTGCTATACCAAACCGCGCACGCCCAGGAGGAACATGCCCCGACCCTGCTGCTCCTGCTCCTGCCCCTGCTGCTGAACGTACGCCTACCCTGTGTGTCCAGCGGGCCTCCGCAAGCTCCTCCAGTGTTCACGTGTGTACGGCTGCCCCACCATCCGCTTCACGTCGCGGGGTTGAGTAGGGCTTCCACCCTTCAGGAAGGATTGAGGCTGCTCCTGCTGCCAAACGATCACCTTTCCAGCGGGACTGTGCAAGCGCTTCCAGTGTACGGCAGCCGCGCCCTCAGCTTTACGTGGCGGGGTTGAGCAGGGCCACCATCGAGCTGCCGATGCCGCTGGCCTTTACGTCGTACGGCGTCTTGCCGTCCTGCGGCAGACACGTGCGGCGGGCGTGTGCGTCAGGACAGGGCATACGCGTGAAGCTGCAGCACAATAACCGTTTGAAGCTCAGTACCTCGCACCCTACCAAGAGGGCACCACCCTACCGCCCCTGCGCATTTTGCAGGCGAACGGAGCCGCTGACATTTGCCCTACTGCCCAACGTGCAAGTTAGGGCGCCCCGAGCTGACCCTGGGGCCTCACCTTGTCTTTTGCGCGCTTGTCCGCACCCGCCGCCAACAGCAACTTGACCACCGCCTCCTGCCGCTTCTGGGCGGCCATGTGCAGCGGCGTCTTGCCGTTCTGCGGACAGGCGCACAGCGTCTACATGTCATGCATATCCAATAGCAGAATGGGAAATGCAAGGCAGCAGGACCTAGCGGCGTGCTGGTGGTACGTCCGCAGCGGCTGCCTACAGGCATGCACCACCGCACCACCGGCTGTGCCGTTGTCTTAACCCACCGTGTTCTTGTGGCCCACTTTCGCCCCTCCCTTGAGCAGCAGGTCCACCAGCTCCGCCTTGCCCATGGCGCTAGCCCACAGCAGCAGCGTCTCGCCCCACTGCACGGCATTGAAATGTTACAGGACACAAACAGATGGCCGTAGGCTGCACAGGAAGATGCACAGGAAGATGCACAGGCTGCACAGGAAGATGCACAGGAAGATGCACAGGAAGATGCACAGGAAGATGCACAGGATGCACAGGAAGATGCACAAGAAGATGCACAGGAAGATGCACAGGAAGATGCACAGGCTGCACAGGAAGATGCAGGGTCAAGTCGCGGGCGTCTCGCCCCACTGCACACGGCACAGAGATGTGGGGGGACACAAGTGTACTGAGTACACGTGTACACGCACTTGCAAGCCGGGCGCAGCTCTTGGGCATCGCACGCGGCGTGGCTTGTGTGCTGGTGACAGTGTCGTTTGACCGTGCCTACCGTACGCCACCGTACCTACCGTACGCTACCGTACCTGCCGTACGACTACCCCAATCACCATCATAGCTAACACGGCGCTAGCAGTTAGCTATGGCGCTAGCAGTACACCTGTCAGGCTACGAGCTGGCCCACCTTGTTTGTGAACTCTGTGTCCGCCCGAGCGTCGAGCAGGAGCTTGGCGGTCTGCAGCTGGTCGTTCACGCCCGCCATCCACAGGGGCGTGTTGCCTTGCTGCCGTGCGGGAAACGTACACAAGCGAGCACATGGGAAAGGGTACGCACGTGGGACGGGGACAGAGTAAGGGCAAGGTCGGCGAGCACAGCTACGGCTATCCCCTTGTGCTCCTTCTACTAGGTCGCCCCATGGCTGTTTCCTGCAAGTATAAGCACGTGACCCAAGCGGACCAGTACGGTATTTCGCATCCGCCAAGCCACCCACCGCGTTCTTGGCCTCCCTGTCCGCCCCCGCAGCTAACAGCGCCTTTGTCAGCGCCACCTTGCCGTTCCAAGCAGCCTGCAAAGGGAGGCGCAACAGCATGGCATTAGCTCGTGCATCCACCGTGTGACCACGCCACAGCCTGCATTCTTGTAGCCAGGATAGCCTTTTCCCTGGGTCCCTTGAGTAGCCAACACCCAGTCTGGCAGCTCCAGGCGTTCCTTTGGTGCTAAACTGTAGGACATAGCTGGCGCCCGCCCTTGGCGCGTTGTTATCCGCACCCACGCCGGGAGCACTCACCCAGCACAGAAGCGTCTGGCCGTTCTGTGGGCACGGGAACGAAGGCATTCACACACGGCCATGCACTATCAGCATTTAAAAGCTCGTTAGAAGCTCTACAGCTCGCGCTGACGCAGGACCAACTCTTGCCAGCGGCAGTCGCCGACCAGGAATCGATTGCGGCACATGGGTGGCAGTATGACGGCCATAGTCCCACTAGCAGGTGTGCCCCTTTCCCGCGTTGAGCAAGTCTTCGCCGTCGGCCCCTGCCGTCACTCCACCCACAGCCCACCCACACCCACCTCGTCCTTGGCCTCCTTGTCCGCCTTCGCCGCTATCAGCGCCCCCACAACGTCCATCCTGTCGTGCAGACCAGCGAGCCATAGCGGCGTGTTGCCGTCCTTGTTGCGTGTCTCCAGCTTGGCGCCGCAGCCCAGCAGCGTCTGGGCCAGAGGCAGCTGGCCTGCGGGGTCCGGAAACACATGTGCCCTTAAGTGCATGCAAGGGGGTAACAGCCAGAGCGTGGCAGTGAACAACTGGAGCAGCGGCGGCTGGGCCAGAGGCAGCTGACCTGCGGAGGCGCGTGTGCACCGACCGACACGTGTCAGCCTATGTGCGTATGGGGCTGAAACGCGTACAGGGATGCTGTGGGGGTACCGGTGAGCAGCAGGCGCGGGTCATGGGGCGTAAGCAATGGGCGTACACGTCCCAAAGCCAAACAAGGCTGTGCTCCCATAGAGTAGCCTACGAGGATTGTCAGAGCCCCACCTTTCCACGCAGCCCAGTGGAGGGGCGTCATGCCGAACTGCGCCGGAAGTGGGGAGCACACAGCAGGGGCAGCAGGGATCAGGTTTCATTTACAGTTGACGAACTGAGCACGTACAGACGTAGCAACAGCCCAACCTGCATTTCTGTCCTCTTTCACCCCACCGGCAACCAGTCCCCGATTCAGCAACCCCCAGTGCCCCGCACAGCCGCATACATACCGTACCCATTCTCGCTCCGTCCCTGGCACCCCACCTTGTCTCTGCTGTCCTTGTCTGCCTTGGCCGCCGCTCCCACACAGCCCCGCTGCCCTCCCTGTCCACACCCCGCCACCTACCCTGTCCCTGCTGTGCCTGTCCGCCCTTGGCCCCGCCTCCTCCCTCCCCACACTGCCTACCTTATCCCTGCTGTCCTTGTCCGCCTTGGCCGCCGCCAGCGCCCGCACCGCCTCCAGCTGCCCCGCCAGTGCCGCCACCCACAGGGGGCTGTTGCCGTCGGAGTTGGCGGCGTCCCGTGATGCGCCCGCCGCCAGCAGCGCCTGCATCAGAGGCAGCTTGCCGTTCCAGGCGGCCCTGCATGATAAGACACACCGTTTCTGTTGATGAGAAACAGAAGCGTATAAATCGTAATAACATTTAGTAGGCGAGCGCAGACGTAGGCTGCACAAGAGGTTGACATGCCGCCGCAGGGAGGCAAGGTGACACGTGAGCGCAGGGAAAATGCGACCGGGGCACCCAAGGTACAACACAGCCACGTGGGCAGCTGTGCTGCTCCAGGTCATGTTCGAAGCGGCGAAGCAAGGCGTGTTGGCGTTTGACTCACCAATGCAGCAGTGTTTGACCGTTCTGCGGGACAGCGGGGAGGTTGAAGGCAACGGATCAGGGATCAGGGAAGCGGTGATGGGAAAACGAGTACTGCGGAATTTAAACCTCGCCCTGCTACCCAGCCTGGTCAACACACAGAAAGTAACCCATGCACCTACATGCACGTAGAGCCGCAGATTGCCACCCACCTTGTCCTTCGCGTCCTTGTCGCAGCCCGCCTTGACGAGCGTGCTGAGGGTGTCCATGTTGTCGTGCAGCCCCGCCAGCCACAGCGGCGTGTTGCCGTCCTGCGCGCGCACACGTGTGCATGGTGACACGGTTGACACGTGCCCACGTGGCGACGCGTCAGTGCCACAAGCGTAACGGCAACAGCCCGGGTGTTTGCAGTTCGTTTAAACTGCTTAGGCAAGTCAACCTCGACCAGAAGCCTTGTGTGTGCCGCGCCATTCACCTGTTACCTGTAATACACCAAGGCACCACAACGAACCCACCGCGTTACGCGCCTCCTTGTTTGCCCCCGCCGCCAGTAGGGCTCGCACCAGGTCCAGCTTGCCCTTCCAGCTGGCCCACAGCAGCAGCGTCATGCCGTTCTGCGGGTTGGGTTGGATGTGGTTTGATTGGAGTGTGTGGTTTGGGTAGTTGGGATGCGCGGCTGTGGGTTAGAAGGTCGTCAAGGTGCCACCCTACTGCAGCACTGCCACCGCCGCTATCACCATGTGTGAACAAGGCCAATGCACCAAGCACCACGGCCGGTGGGTGGCATTGTACAACACTGCTGCAGCTGCCCACCTGTAACGCCCACAGGGTCAAGACAACTACGTACCCCAGCGCACGCCCCGAACGCCACCCATACACCCGGCCCGCACCTTGCCCTCCTTGGCCTCCCTGTCACACCCCGCCCCCGCCAGCTCCGCCACCAGCGCCACCCGGCCGTGCACCCCCGCCGCCCACAGTGGGGTGTGGCCCTGCCCGTTGACGGCGTCCTTGGGCGCCCCCGCCGCCAGCAGCGCCCGGGCCAGCTCCAGGTGGCCGCCGGAGGCAGCCCAGTGCAGCAGCGTCTGGCCCTTCTGTGGGCGTGCACGGAAACGCCAAATGCCAACGGATTTGTGGGTGTCGATGTGGGTGCGGGTGTGCGTGTGAGTGCGCAGGGAGGTCAGCGGGCAGAGGCACCGGTACCGCCCAGCCAGCGTAGCAAAAATTGACAGGGCGACGTTACTGTGGGCCACTTTCCAAGTACACATCAAGCCACCATCGCGAAAGCAGGCCCACCCCTTGTCGATTGCAACGCCAGCTTCGCAACTCCCATCCGCACCTCGGCCTTGGCCTCCTTCTTGGCCCCCGCCGCCAGAAGCGCCTTGAGCACGTCCAGCTTGGCCCGGGTGCCCGCCACCCACAGCGCCGTGTGGCCCTCCTGCAGCAGGGTGTGGGTTAGCGAGGAGCGTGGGTTAGCGGCGGGTGTGGGGTAGTACATGCCCAACTCGGCCCGGGTGCTCGCCACCCACAGCGCGGTGTGGAACTCCTGCGTGGGGTGTGAAAGTACCGGGCAATTCTTAAGAGGTGTGTGGGTTGGCAAGCAAGACGAGATATATGGGCAGCATAACGCTGTTAAGCACCGCTGCATCGCATGGCAGCGCGGCTGTTGCAAGTGGACGAGGGATTAAAGCAAGCGCTCAGGCACCTTATCCGACGGCGCATGTGGTACCGGCTGAGCCCAGCCCCACCCCACGCCGTACCTTGTCCTTGGCCTCCGTGTTAGCCCCAGCTGCCAGCAGCGCCCGCACCACCTCCAGCCGCCCGTGGGCGCATGCCGCCAGCAGGGGTGTGTGACCATCCTGTGGGTCGTGCGCAATACCGTGTGGCAGGTGTCGTACAGGGCCGGCTACATGAAGACCGGTACGCCGCCGCCGTGAGAACTTGGGTTCACCGTACGGCAGGTGTCGTACAGGGCCGGTATTGCCCAGAACTACTATGCCTATTGCGCGGGACTCTTATTCTGACCGCGGGCACCGCCGCACATGAGGATTGCAATACAGTTTACACCAGACAAAAAACACAAGCCGAGGCGCCTTGCAATACAGTATAGTGCCCATCGTCCAATGTGAGACTCCTCAACCATCCTGCACGCACCTTCCCTTTGGCCTCCTTGTCGGCCTTCGCCGCCAGCTGGCCTTTGACGACGTCCACGTGCCCTTCGCGAGCCGCCCAGTACAGGGGAGGGCCCCCGAGCTGCACGCAGTTGCATGCATGCGGAAGGGTAGGTTACGCCACAGGCCAGGCAGTCCAGCAAGACTTCTCCCTCGTCAGGCGTCGTATGTACCAGGTCGTACCCGTCCGACTAGCCAGTCCATGCAACACATTAAGACGTCAAACCCGCCCTACGGCGACCGGCACCCGCTAATACACATGCACGCTAATACACCTGCAGCCTCACCTCGGTGGTGGGGCTGACCCCCAGCAGCAGCCGCACCGCCTCCATCTGCCCGTGCAGGCTGCCCGCGTACACCGGGGTGTGCCCATCCTGCGGAAGTACGGCAATTGTACGACAGGGCAGCACACAGTCGCCATCCACAGTCGTCATCCGCTTGGGGCCAGCATTAGCACGACCTGCACCGCAATAATCCAACACACTGGTACGGTATTTCATGGGCCTGCATGGTGTCACACCAAGCTCCAGGGTTTCTCCCTCGAAGCCCTGATCCTGGCTTGGCCAAACCGGACCCGCACCCACCTGGCACACATCCGCTTCCATGCCCAGTCTACAGCATTATGCCATGTAACCAGCATTTATTCTACCATTACCCCAAGGCCACACCCACCTGGCACTTGGCCCCCTTGTCCGCCCCCGCAGCCAGCAGCGCCCGCACCACTTCAGTCTGTCCCTTGGCGGCGGCGTGGTGCAGCGCCGTACGGCCGTCGGGGCCGCGCGCCGAAACGACCGCCGCCGCCGCCGCGGCCGCGTTGGTCCCCTTCCCCTCCAGGAGCGCCCGAACCACCGGCAACCGCCCGCAGCGAGACGCGTCAAACAGCGGAGGTTCGCCGTCCTGTGTGGCATGGAATTGTATGTGTAACGTATGCGTCTACGTGTTAAAAGGTGGACCAACATCCGCCGGCAAGATGCTACACCAGCCGGCTACACGGAAAGCACCCCCTGCGACCCCAAAGCCCACCCCGCCTGCCCCCGCCTCACGTCGTTTCGTGCGTTCCTGTCCGCCCCACGCGCCGCCAGCAGCCGCACCACCTCCACGTTGCCCCCCGCGCTGGCGGCGTGCAGCGCCGTAACGCCGCCGGGGCCGCGCGCCGCCGCGTCCGCCCCCGCCGCCAGCAGCGCCTCCGCCAGCTCCAACTGACCAGCGGCGGCGGCGGCAATGAGCGGCGTGCGGCGGTCCTGGTAGGTGGAAGGGCATGGCGCATGGCAATGCGGCAGGAAGGGCAAGTGGGGTTACTGCCACGAATCAGGGCGCCGGCGGCGATGTTAACTTCAGCATTAGCCGATGGCTGGCCGCCTGAGGTCGGCCCTGAACTCTTTGCTAATGCCATCGGCGCTCGTTACAGTAAGGGCCTGTCTAGGTCCCTTGCCGTACCTTGTCTCTGGCCTCCTTGTCTGCTCCGGCGCCCAGCAGCTCCCGCACCACCCCCAGGTGTCCGGCCTGGCCCGCAGCCACCAGGGGAGTCCTCCCCTGCGCGTCGCGCCACTCGCGGTCCGCGCCCGCAGCCAGCAGCATCTGCAAGCACAATTGGCACGCATTGTGTACTGGACCTTCTTCATCCTCAGACGCCGTTGCGAAGCTAAGCGTTTGACCTTGTTGTAAAGCTCACGCAGGACCGCGAAGTCTGGTTTCCAGTCGAACAGATTAGCCACTTGTTGCGACGTTTACTGCAGGCCCCTGCCCCTCCCACCTGCACCACGGACATGTTGCCGGCGGCCGCTGCAGCCGACAGCGGTGTACGGCCGTCCTGTGGGAACGTAGGCACCAGCGACGGGCGGATCGGGTTCAACGCGTGCCTCCAAGTGCTGGCATGCACAAGCTTGCCGCTTGTACGGCCAAGCCGTTTAAACATAAGCAATGCGCAAGTTGAGACCACCGCCCTGAACGCCTTGGTGCAGCCGCTTACCGGCCCCTTGGCCTCCTTGTCCGCCCCCGCCGCCAGCAGCACGCGTACCGCCTCCACGTGTCCACGTGACAGCGCCAGCAGCAGCGCAGTCAGGCCAGCCTGGGTAATAGAAGAGGTTTAAGCCGGTCGGTCGGAAGGGTATAGGGAATATTGAAAGAGGACATGCGCAGGAGGCGGCGATGCAGGAGGATGCATATCGGCTTGGCATCTCGGCCTGGCACCCGGCCAAAGGAAGGGCGCCGTCCATATTGCCCCTCAGCTTTCCCACATGCAACACGCTTGCTTTTCCTTCGCTGTAAGCCACCGCCACACCTTGTCCCTGGCCTCCTTGTCCGCCTTCGCCCCCAGCAGGGCCTTGATGACGTCCACACGGCCCAAGGCACAGGCGGCCAGCAGAGGAGTGAGGCCGTCCTGGAGGGGCAAACATTTGACCAGAATATCTGACCAAATAGGAAGTGCGGTAATAATGGAAACAGGGCATCAGGGGGAAAAGGGTCGGGTCGCATCACTTGTAAGATCCTCACCTTTCCTTTGGCCTCCTTGTCGGCCTTCGCCGCCAGCTGCCCCTTCACCACATCCACGTG
>VFQN01000375.1_pt1 | contig 88295 bp, 66 predicted proteins | sample 3512371 | NCBI WGS metagenome assembly VFQN01 (sample SAMN10412370, study PRJNA504923) | tailings metagenome | isolation source: Replicate 2 from Balatoc abandoned mine | place: Philippines: Itogon, Benguet | collected 2017-08-28
TCGAATAGATGTCGTGGTGCGGCGGCGGCGAGATCAGCATCACGCCCGGCGTCGAATGGCGCAGCCGCGCGATGAACTCGGTGACCTTGAAGCCCGGAAGCTGGCCGCCTTCGCCGGGCTTGGCACCCTGTGCGACCTTGATCTCGATCTCGTCGCAGGCGCCAAGATATTCGGCGGTAACACCGAAACGGCCCGACGCGATCTGCTTGATGTTGCTGTTGGCATTGTCGCCATTGGCATAGGGGCGGTAGCGTTCGCTCGCTTCGCCGCCTTCGCCCGACACCGCCTTCGCGCCGATCCGGTTCATCGCAATCGCCAGCGTTTCGTGCGCTTCGGGCGATAGGGCGCCCAACGACATGCCCGGGGTGACGAAGCGCTTGCGGATTTCGGTGATCGCCTCGACGCTGTCGAGGGGTATGCCCTGCGCGGGGAAGTTGAATTCCATCAGGTCGCGCAGATAGATGGGTGGCAGGTCGGCGACCCCGCGCGCGAATTGCAGATAGGTCGAATAGCTGTCGGTCGCGACGGCGGTCTGCAGCAGGTGCATGAGCTGCGCCGAATAGGCGTGCGCTTCGCCGCCCGCGCGCTGGCGATAGAAGCCGCCGATGGGGAGCGTCGTGACGCGCGCGTCGAACGCTGCCTCATGCTTCTCGGTCGCGTTGATGAACAGCGACTGATAGCCCTCGCCCGAAATCTTGGCCGGCATGCCCGGGAAGAGGTCGTTGACGAGCGCGCGGCTGAGGCCCACCGCCTCGAAATTATAGCCGCCGCGATAGGAGGAGATCACCGCGATCCCCATCTTCGCCATGATTTTGAGCAGGCCGTCGTCGATTGCCTTGCGGAAGCGCTTCAGAGCATCGGCCAGTGCGAGCTCGCCGAACAGGCCGCGCGACAGGCGGTCGGCGATCGCCGCTTCGGCCAGATAGGCATGGACCGTGGTCGCGCCGACGCCGATGAGCACCGCAAAGCCGTGCGTGTCGAGTATCTCGGCCGAGCGGACGTTGATCGAGGCGTAGCTGCGCAACCCCTTGCGCACGAGGTGCGTGTGGACCGCCGCAGCGGCGAGCACCATCGCGACCCCGACGCGATCTTCGCCGATCGTCTGGTCGGAAAGGAACAGCTCGCTCCGCCCCGCGCGCACGGCGTCCTCTGCCTCGCGCCGGATGCGCGCGATCGCGTCGCGCAGCGTCGAGGCGTCGCCGCCGGTGGGGAAGGTGCAGTCGATCTCGGCCACGGCATCGCCGAAATAGGCGCGCAACCGGTCCCAATCGTCGCCGACGAGCACCGGCGAGTCGATGACGAGCACGTGCGGGCTCTGGCCCTTTTCGTCGAGAATATTGGCGAGGTTCGAAAAACGCGTCTTCAGGCTCATCACATGCCGTTCGCGCAGGCTGTCGATCGGCGGATTGGTGACCTGGCTGAAGTTCTGGCGGAAGAATTGCGCGACATGGCGCGGCTTGTCGGAAATGACCGCGAGCGGCGTATCGTCGCCCATCGAGCCGATCGCTTCCTTCGCATCCTCGACCATCGGCGAAAGGATGAGTTCCATATCCTCCATCGTGAACCCCGCGGCGACCTGGCGGCGCAGCAGTTCGGCGCGGTCGAAGGCCGGCAGGCTCGACTTGCCGCCCTTGGGCAGGTCGGCCATCGTGCGGAAGCCCTTCACGCGCGCCGCATAATCGTGCGTTCCGGCGATCTTGTCCTTGATCGCGCGGTCTTCGTAGAGAGTGCCTTCGTCGAGATCGACGGCGATCATCTGGCCGGGGCCGAGGCGGCCCTTCTTGCGGATGCTCGCCTCGGGTAGCAACACCATGCCGCTTTCGGAGCCGACGACGAGCAGATTGTCGGCGGTCAGCGTATAGCGCAGCGGGCGGAGCGCGTTGCGGTCCATCCCCGCGACCGCCCAGCGGCCGTCGGTCATCGCGAGCGCAGCGGGGCCGTCCCACGGCTCCATGACGCTGGCGAGATAATTATACATCGCCCGGTGGTTGTCGGGCATTTCGGCGTCCTCGCCCCACGCCTCGGGGACGAGGATCAGCTTGGCGGTCGGCGCGTCGCGGCCGGCGCGGCACAGCGTTTCGAACACCGCATCGAGCGCGGCGGTGTCCGACGCGCCCGCCGGGATCACCGGCTTGATGTCTTCCGAATGCTCGCCGAAGGCGAGGCTCGCCATCTTGATCTCGTGGCTCTTCATCCAGTTCTTGTTGCCGCGGATCGTGTTGATCTCGCCATTGTGGGCGAGGGTGCGGAACGGCTGGGCGAGCCACCATTGCGGAAAGGTGTTGGTCGAATAGCGCTGGTGGAAGATCGCGACCCGGCTTTCGAACAGCTTGTTCGCAAGGTCGGGATAGAAATCCGCTAGGCTTTCGGCGAGGAACAACCCCTTGTAGATGATCGAACGCGCCGACAGGCTGCAGATATAGAAATCGGCGATCTGTGCCGCGATCACCTTCTTTTCGATGCGGCGGCGGACGAGATAGAGCTGCTTTTCGAATTCGTCGATCGACTGGTCTTCTGGCAGGGGCCCCGCGATCATGATCTGTTCGATTTCGGGGCGCGTGCGCTGCGCCTTGTCGCCGATCACCGACACGTCGACCGGCACCTGGCGCCAGCCGTAGATGGTGTAGCCCGCGTCGATGATTTCGGATTCGACGATCGTGCGGCATGCTTCCTGCGCGCCCAAATCGGTGCGCGGCAGGAAGATCATGCCGACGGCGAGGCGGTTCGGCAGCACCTTGTGCCCCGATGCCGCGATCGCATCGTCGAAAAAGCGTTCCGGCAGGTCGACATGGATACCCGCACCATCGCCCGTCTTGCCGTCGGCATCGACGGCGCCGCGGTGCCAGACGGCGCGCAGCGCCTCGATCGCCGCCTCGACGACGCGGCGCGAGGCCTTGCCGTCGGTCGCCGCGACCATGCCGACGCCGCAGGCATCGGATTCAAGGTCGGGGCGATACATGCCGTCTTCGGCAAGCCGCTGGTGATCGGGGGTCGGGTAATAGGTCATGTCGTGGTTCCTGCCGGAATGGGCGTGGGTCAGGTCGAAGGCTTGAGCCGCTTGCGCGCGTTGGCGACGGCTTCCTGTTCGGCGTCATAGGCGGCCGAGGATGCCTTGTCGGCCTCGGCCTCCAGATCTTCGACCTTCTGCAGATCGGCGGCCGACCAGTTGGAGCGGTCATACGCCTCGTCATAGTCACCGGCTGCGTCGGCTGCCGCGGCGGCTGCATCCGCGGCGTCAGCGGCCGCGTCTGCGGCATCGCCCGCTGCATCGACGGCATCGAACGCGGTGGCGTCCGTCGTCATGTCGTCGTTCCACATGTCACGATTTTTCTTGAGCGTCTTGACGTCGACCTTCATCAGCTTGGCAAGCTTCGCCAGTTCGGCGTCGGTCAGGTCGCTCATCGCCTTTTCCTTGGGCAGATCCTTGAGCTTGCCTTCAAGCTCGGGGCCGCGGTCGATGAACTTGTTGATCAGCGGCGGCACGGCCTTGACCATCGCGATCATGACTTCGGGATCGGCCTGCAGCGACATCCATTCGGCGCCGTAGGCCTGGCCCGTCGGGGTTGCGAGAAAGGCGTTGAGGTCGCCGAGCTGCTGCGCGCTGAACTTGCGGGCGTAAGCGCGGGCGAGGCCGTCGCGCATCGGCGGCTCGAGATCGCCGAGCGCCTCGCTGATCAGCGGCTTGATCACCTTGTTGATCTGATCCTCGCGTTCCTTGCGGTGCGGGTCGAACATATCGGCGATCGCGGTCTTGCTCGTCGCATCGAGCGCGGCGATCTTTTCGCTATCGACCCCCGTCTTGATCGAGAGCATCAGGTCCGACATGCTGCTCGTCTGATCCATGAAGGCGCGGAACAGCTTGCCGTACATGTTGTCGAGCATCTTCTCGATGCTTCCCGCCGGGATCAGCGCGTTCGTCGTCTGCTGCGCCAGCGCAAGCAGCGCCGGATCGACCGGCGGCAGCTTGTCGACCTCGAAGATTTTTTCAATGAGCGCGATCGCCTGATCGATTTCCTTCTGCATCTTCGCCTTGGCGTCGGCGAGCGACTGTTCGCTGTCGGGTTCGGCTTCGCTCTCGGCGGGCATCGCGACGGTGACCGCCTCGGCGATCGGCGCTTCCTTGGGTGCCGCATAGGCGTGGGCCGGTGCCATCGCCATTGCACCGGCGAGCAGCAGATTTTTTAGTTTCGAGTTCGTCATGCCTTGGGCTCCTCGACTGGCTCTGCCAGAGCGTTTTCCAATTCGTTCACCAATGCCTTGATTTCGTCTGGATATCTCGCAAAGCTTTTAGTCATCAGATTGCGTTGCCATTCGACGATGTCGGGATCGGACAGGATTCCGGAGGATTCCCGCGCGTATAATTGTCCAGTGGGCGTGTCGAAAAATGCATGCAGTTCTGCAAGCTGTGGTGTCGTAAAGCGCCGTGCATAAGCACGTGACATTGCGGTGAGCATGCCCGGCATCTCGGCCTTCAGTTGATCTGAAGCCAGCTGTCGCTGTCTATCGAGAAACCGGTTGAATACTGCCTCCACCTTCGGCTGTTCGAGTGCTGACGCGATCTCTGGCTGGCCTTTTATGCTGGCAATCATCGTCGACATTATGGACTGCATCATCTGATCGACCATCGCGTCGCGCTGCGTTGCGGGTAGCATCAGGCTTACCAGTTGTGTGGCTGCGGCAAGCCGGTCGCTTTCGACTTCAGCCGAAGAAGCTGTTCCGCCGGTGCCTTGCGCATGTACTGCGACGGGGAATGCAATTAGCACGGCGGCTGGCAAGGCGAATTTCCAGTGTCTCATAAGCATGTTCCCTTCCCTGTTGGTCAGGCTGCCTTCTTTTCGCTTTTCGCTTTCGCCTTCAACCATTTCGACATCTGTTCGCTGACATCGCGGCCGTCCCGGATGCCCCAGACGACCAGGCTGGCGCCGCGGACGATGTCGCCGGCGGCAAAAACGCCGGACAGGCTGGTCATCATCGTCTGATGATCGACGCGCAGCGTGCCCCAGCGCGTGACCGACAGATCGGGTGAACCGAACAGGTGCGGCAATTCCTCCGGATCAAAGCCCAGTGCCTTGATCACCATGTCGGCGGGCAAGTCGAAGGTGCGGCCCGGATCGGGTTCGGGGCTGCGCCGGCCGCTTGCGTCGGGGGCGCCAAGGCGCATCCCGGCAACCGCAACCTCTTTCACATGCTTGTCGGCGGCAAAGCTTGCGGGGGCGGACAGCCAGACGAACTCGACGCCTTCCTCTTCGGCGTTGGCGACTTCGCGCTGCGATCCCGGCATATTCTCGCGGTCGCGGCGATAGAGGCATTTCACCGATTTGGCGCCCTGACGTACCGCGGTGCGGACGCAGTCCATCGCGGTGTCGCCGCCGCCGATGACCACGACATGCTTGCCTTCGGCATTCAGGCTGCCGTCGTCGAAGGCGGGGACCGCGTCGCCAAAGCCCTTGCGGTTCGACGCGACCAGATAATCGAGCGCCGCGATCACCCCCTCGGCGCCGTTGCCGGGGACGTTGATCTCGCGCGCCTTGTAGACGCCGGTGGCGATCAGCACCGCATCGTGCCGTCGGCGCAGCTCGTCCAGCGTCGCGTCACGCCCGACCTCGAAGCCTTGGTGGAAATGGATGCCGCTTTCGGCGAGCCGGTCGACGCGGCGCATCACCACATCCTTTTCCAGCTTGAAGCCGGGGATGCCATAGGTCAGCAGGCCGCCGGCGCGGTCGTGCCGGTCGTAGACATGCACCTCATGCCCCTCGGCGCGCAGATATTCGGCGGCGGTCAGGCCTGCCGGACCCGCGCCGACGATGGCGACTGACTGGCCCGTCGCGGGGCCGACACGGACGGGTTCGACCCAGCCTTCGGCCCAAGCGGTGTCGGTGATATATTTTTCGACGCTGCCGATCGTCACCGCACCGTGACCCGAAAATTCGATCACGCAATTGCCTTCGCAAAGGCGGTCTTGCGGGCAGATGCGGCCGCAGATTTCGGGCATGGTCGACGTTGCGTTCGACAGTTCATAGGCTTCGCGCAGCCGCCCCTCGGCGGTCAGGCGCAACCAGTCGGGGATATGGTTGTGAAGCGGGCAGTGAACCGAGCAATAGGGTACGCCGCACTGCGAACAGCGCGATGCCTGATCGTCGGCCTCGGGCTGCGCGTAGCGCGCCGCGATCTCGTTAAAATCGCGCGCGCGTTCGTCGGCCGAGCGCTTATCCGGATAATGTTGTTCGCGCCCCACAAATTGGAGCATGCGTTCGGAAGCCATGCAAAATCCCCTTCGTCGAAGCGCGGATGCATGGCGGGAGCGCCGCTGTCACGGACATATTGGGCATTAGGACAGTTAGACTGACCTAAAAATATACCACTTCCGTCGTTCGAGGAGAGGGTGCGCAATTAAGTTTCGCAATTAGTAAAATATCGGACCTATCTCATGGTGAGCCAGATGAGCGCCGCGCCGCCGACGATGATTCGATACCAGGCGAAGGGCGCGAAGCCATAGCGGGTGACCACGGCCAGAAACGCCTTGATCACCGCCCAGGCGACGACGAACGACACGGCGGCGCCGAGCGCGATCAGGCCCATGTCGTTCGAGGTGATGGCATCGCGATGCTTGGCGAGCTGGAGCACCGTCGCGCCGGTCAGCGTCGGCAGCGCGAGGAAGAAGCTGAATTCGGCGGCGGTCTTGCGGTCTACGCCCATCGCCATAGCCCCCATGATCGTCGCGCCCGAGCGGCTGACACCGGGGATCATCGCGAGGCACTGGACCAGGCCCACCATGATCGACTGGCGCAGCGTCAGCTTGGCGACGCCGCCGCTCTCCTTCGGCTTGGCGAGCTTTTCGACCAGCAGGATCGCGAAGCCGCCGATCACCAGCGCCCAGGCGACGACGACGGCATTCTCCAGCAACGTCTCGATATAGTCGCCGAACGCGAGCCCGAGCACCACCGCCGGAATGAAGGCGACGAGCAGGTTGCGTACAAAGGCGATCGCCACCGGATCGCGCCGGAAAAAGCCGGTGAACATGTCCCAGAATAATTTGCGATAAAGCACGACGATCGCGAGGATCGCGCCGGGCTGGATCGCGATGTTGAAGATCGCCCATTTCGACGCGTCATAGCCGAGCAATTCGGTGGCGAGGATCAGATGCCCGGTCGACGAGACGGGCAGGAATTCGGTCAGACCTTCGACGATGCCAAGGATGATTGCGGTCAGCCACAGGCTCATCGTCCGGCCTCCGCGCGCAGGGGGAGGGCGGGGCGGGGCGATGCGGCAAACTGGATCATGGATTTCCCGAAGCTGAAGACGACATGCGAAGGGGCGCCCGAGCGGTGGTGCGGGACGCCCCTGTCCTGATGTGCAGACCTACGCAGCGCGGACGGAATTATCCAGCCGCTAATTGCGCCTTTCGTCGCGCGCGCGGCTCAGCGGGCCATCGCTGCGAAGCGGCCATGGCGGCGATACTGGACGAGCCAACCATCGGCGACGTCGGCCAGCGCGGTCGGGGCGATGCCCAGCGCGGCAAGGCCGTTGGTGCCGTTGACGACATTGTCGTGCTGCAGCATCAGCCATTGATCCTTGGTGATCGGGGCGCCCGGCGCCCAGCCGAAACCGCTCGCCAGAAAGCCCGACACGGCATCGGGAACCTCAATGAACAGGCGGTTCCGTCCGGTCGCCTTCGCAATCCACTGCTGTAGCTCCAGCATGGTGAACTGCTGCGGCCCGCCGAGCTCGAGCGTCTGGCCCGGGGCATCGAGCGCCGCGACCACCGCATCGGCGACGTCGCCGACATAGACCGGCTGGAACTTCGCCTTCGGCGCGATGACCGGCACCGCAGGCAGCGCGCGGATCAGGCCTGCGAAGCGGTTGATGAACTTGTCCTCGCGGCCGAAGACGATCGAGGGGCGCAGGATCGCCGCGTCAACGAAAGCGGCCCGCACGGCGGCTTCGCCATCGCCCTTGCTGCGGCCATAGGCCGAGGCGCTGGCCGGATCGGCGCCGATCGCCGAGACATGGACGAGCGCTTTCGCGCCCGCCGCCTTTGCCGCGGCCGCGACATGGCCGGCGCCGGCGGCCTGGACCGCCGCCATATCGGCAAAGCTGCCGACGAGGTTGATCACGGCGTCGCTGCCCGTCGCGGCGCGGGCGACGCTGCTTGCATCGCGCACATCGGCGGCGACGAACTGCGTCTGGCCCAGCCCGCCGAGCGGCTTCAGAAACACCGCCTGGCGCGGGTCGCGCTGCGCGATCCGCACGCGCGCGCCGCGCGCCAGAAGGCGCTGGACGACATAGCGGCCCAAAAAGCCGCCGCCGCCGAACACCGTGATCAATTGCCCGCTCAGATTCTGCATCACCCTTGCCTGTCTTGCCGATTCTCGAAGCCGGACGCCGCAGCGTCCCTCGCGTCCCCATGCCGCGAAGCGCCCGAAGGGGCAAGCGCGAAGGGAGGGGCAGGGCGCGCGAACGCGACAAATCCGCGCCTTTGAAATAAAATTTGCCACGGGGCGGGCCGACGCGGTTGACAAGCCCGCCGCCCCGCCGCTAAGCGCCCGCTCCTACCCCGTGCCCAGATGGCGGAATTGGTAGACGCACCAGCTTCAGGTGCTGGCGATCGCAAGGTCGTGGAGGTTCGAGTCCTCTTCTGGGCACCATTTACCCTTCTCAGGGCAATCGACAAAATCCCGGAAATATGTTAGTTTTCCGTGGGTTTTGTTCCGAATTGTCCGAGGGTGTCTCACACAATCTCACCCCGAAACGGGCCATCAAAAAAGCCATAATGGCCCGTCTTTTCTGGAGTGAGTTTTGCTCGATGGCCCGTTCGCCTCGAGCGCTGTGATTGGTGCCGGTCCTAACCCTTTCAAAGGAGTTGAGCCGTGCCTCTTAGCGATGTTCAAATCAGGTCCCTCAAGCCGCGGGATCGCGTCTACAAAGTCTCCGATGCCCATAGTCTCTATATCGAGGTGCACCCGACCGGTGCGCGCCTGTGGCGTTTCAAATACACGATGCATGGAAAGCAGAAGCGTATTGCGCTTGGCGCCTATCCGGATGTTGGCCTCGCCGAAGCCCGGCGCAAGCGCGACGAGGCCAAGCTGAAAATCCATGAGGGCACCGATCCGCTCGCGGAGCGGAAGCGTCACAAGCTCGTCGGCAAGTTCAAGGCCTCGAATTGTTTCGGCGATCTGGCCGAGGAATATATCGAGATGGTCACCAAGGAAGGCCGGAGCGAAGCAACGATCGAGAAAACGAAGTGGCTTCTCGAAAAGCTTCGGCCGATCGCCGGCACGCCCATCGCGGACCTGCAGGCCGTCGATCTCTTTGCCGTGCTCAAGAAGATCGAGGCGCAGGGGCACTTCGAGACGGCGCGTCGCTGTCGTTCCTTTGCGAGCCGTGTGTTTCGCTATGCCGCGGCCTCGGGCCGAGCGGACTCCGATCCGACAACGCTTCTGCGCGGTGCGCTGATTGCGCCGAGGCCGAAGCACCACGCCGCGCTCGTCGAGCCGGAAGAGGTGGGTGGCTTCCTTCGCGCGCTGGACGGATATTCGGGCTATCCGATCACCTTGCTCGCCTGCAAGATATTGCCGCACGTCATGGCGAGGCCCGGTGAACTACGGCTCGCGCGCTGGGCCGAGTTCGATCTCGAGAAGGCTGTCTGGACTGTCCCGCCGGAGCGCATGAAGATGCGGCGGCCCCACTATGTCCCGCTGTCGCGGCAGGTGATCGCCCTGTTGGAAGAGCTTCGGCCCTATGTCGGCGGCGAGGATTATGTCTTTCCGGCGTTCCACACATGGAAGCGACCGCTCAGCGAGAATACGATGAACGCCGCCTACCGCCGAATGGGCTATGGGCCGCGGGATTTGACGTCTCACGGCTTTCGCGCGACTGCCTCTTCGCTTCTCAACCAGTGCGGCAAGTGGAATCCCGATGCCATCGAGCGATCACTCGCGCACGCCGACGGCAATCAGATCCGCCGCATCTATAACCGAACGCCCTATTGGGAAGAGCGCGTGCGGATGCATCAATGGTGGAGCGACTATCTGGATGCGCTGCGCAGCGATGACGACGCTGCGGTCTCTGCCTTGTTGGAGGACTGACCGTGGAGCGGAAAGACGAGATGATGGAGGCATCACCGGAAGCACAGAGCCGCGTATTGTCCGAGGCTGTGGCGCGCGTTGCCGCGCTCTGGAGCATCGATGACGACTTGCTTGGAGAGATGCTCGGCATCGCGGGCAGTCGCGCAGCGGACCTGCGTGCCGGGACATTCCGACTTGCTCGACCGGACCCGGCCTTCCGGGCCGGTCAATATCTCGTGCGGCTGTTTCAGGAACTGGCTGTGCTGATTGGCGATGACCGGTCCGCCATGGCCTGGCTTCAAACCGAGAATATGGATCTGGGCGGACGACCGATCGATCTTGTTAGGACCGAGCGCGGCTTACGCGAGCTACTCTCCTATGTGGAGATGAGGAGGGTATAGTCCTGATTCAGGCGGCGCCAAACGACCGTAAACAACGGCTTCCGGAAAAAGAAATCCGGCCTAAGTCATTGAATTATGGGGTCGATGGTGCCGCTTACAGGACTCGAACCTGTGACCCCATCATTACGAATGATGTGCTCTACCAACTGAGCTAAAGCGGCAACGAGGGGCGCCTCTACCAGCGTGTCGGCGCGAAGACAAGCGTCGTAGCGCAGTTTCCCGGCGGCGAACTGCCGAGGGTGTTTGGGCGCTGCAATCCGCAGCGATCGTGAGGGCGATTCAGCCGTTTGCCATTTGAAAGGAAGCTTCTGCCATCGGGCGCGGCCCCACACCCAATGTAGGAGTTTATTGAAAGTGCCCACCATTTTGGCGGAACGCCCGCTGCTCGCTCCCATAGCCGAGAGCGCGGACCTCGCTGGCCATCCGAAAAAGAAGCGCGGCCCGAAACCGAAGGTGATTGTCGAATTTCCCGAGGCATCGGGAGAAGAATGGGTCGATCCGCCCTCCTTTCCCGAAGCGCTTGCGTTGCACATGCGCCGGCACGGCGACAGCTGCAATCATCTCCACCGCGCCATCATCGGACCGGGCGACAAGACCGATCGAAAGACGATTCAGACATGGGCGACCGGCGTAAAGGCGCCGGGCACGATCGAAAGCCTCTCGGTCCTGAGCAAAATCGAGCGCCGCTATCGCCTGCCCGAGGGTTATTTTCAGGCGAAACTCGACCGGACCGGGCGTGCCACCTCGCGGCCCGCCATTGCGCCGCTTACGGTCGCTGAGAGGCGCAAACTCGCTTGGCACCTCCCGGCCGATTTCTCGAAGCGGCCCAGACGCGAACGTGAGGAAATACTGGCGTGGGTGCGCTCGGTCATCATCGAGGGCGCGACAGAGTATCGGCGCTTTCAGCGAGAAGCGACGCAGCAGCGCTTCTCCCTCCGATTCGCGGACAATGCTTCGGTCGATGTCGGTGCGATCGAAGGGAGCATGGCTGGCTGCCGCGATGCGCCACTGCATCTTCAGAAAGAAGTCCACAGCCTCATTGCGTTCAAAACGTCGACGCTCGCGCCATCGGGCCTGCTTCGCCAGGGCATGTGGGGGGAGGAAACGGCGTCGCAGAAATTGGAGCATCTCGGACTTATGTTCGGCGCTCTTTGCTCGCCGCCGGATGGCGACGTTCGCGGCTTTGGCGTCTCCGCCGATTGCCTGTGCCTCGCGATGCTTCTCTTCCCGTCTGTCTGGGACTGGTATCTCCACTGGCGCGAGGAGCGCCGCGGCTTCTACACGAGCTGGGAGGTCAATATGCTCGACTTCGCGCTCTCGCTTGCTCGCGAAAAGACGGGTTGGATGCGGCAGCACCCAGACCTTGCGGACGCGCTGCAACCGGTCGATGACTTGATTTCGGCAGATGAGATCGACGAAGCTTGTAAGGATTGGGATGCGGTCTGCGATCGCTTCACCATCTACGCGCTGAACCGGAAGAAGGATGTGCAACGCGTCGCGAAGGTTCATCGCGATCCGTTCGAACCGATATTGCCCATCCTCGAAGCCGAAAGCCCGGTCGGCGAATATCGCAAGATCACCGAGGAAATTCTGGCACGGATGCCGAGCTCGCGACGGCATCCGAAAGCCGCGGCCGAGGCGGTGCGCGCGTTTCTCATGCTGCGCTTTGGGTTGCATCTCGGTCTTCGTCAGAAGAATCTCCGGCAGCTTCGATTCTGTGTTCGAGGCGAGCGGCACAGCAGCGAGAAGCAACTCGAGAAACTGAAATGTGGCGAGCTGCGATGGAATGATTTGTCGGGCGGCTGGGAGGTATTCATTCCCGCCGTCGCATTCAAAAACGCGTCATCATCCTTTTTCGGCCGGAAGCCCTATCGATTGCTCTTGCCCGATCTCGGGCGGCTCTACGAGTTCATTGATCTGTATCTCCAGCGCGATCGGCAGATCCTGCTCGGCGGTGCCGAGGATCCGAAGACCTTCTTTGTGAAATCGGCCAAGCTGACGACAAAGGATGCCGCATATAGTCAGGTCGGATTCTACGATGCCTGGCGGCTCGCGATCCAGCGTTACGGGATCTATAATCCATACACCGGCCAAGGCGCGATCAAGGGTTTGCTCCCGCACGGCCCGCACAATGTGCGTGACGTGCTGGCGACGCATGTTTTGAAGAAGACCGGCTCATATGAGCAGGCGGGCTATGCCATTCAGGACAGCCCGGAAATCGTTGCAAAACATTATGGCCGGTTCTTCCCGCACGACAAATCGGCGTTGGCGGCGGTGGTGCTCAATGAAGCGTGGGAGTGCTGAGGTAAGGATATAGCGAGTGCGGCCTCAGGTGAGCGCACACTGGCGGTGGCAAGCTGCCGCCAGCGGTCGCGCGTCTGAGCGGCGAACATGAAACTGATCGAGGTTCTTGCGGCGCTGAAGCAACTGGAGGGCCGCAGCGAGCATGAGCCTGCGCGTCGTTGCCTGTCGTTCGCTAGTTGCGTCTTTCGATATGCCGTTGCCACCAGCCGGGGACGCGAACGTGATCCGGGGAACCTGCAACCGCGGACGAATTGGAAGGGTGGCGGTGCACCAATGGTGGAGCGAATATCTGGATGAACTGCGGGCGCAAAGTCGGGAAGCGGCGGGCCTGGGCCAATACACGATATTTATCGAAAAGATTTTGCGATCATCGCCAGGCCTTGTAGAAAGGAGAAGGCGGGAAGAGCCGCATGAGAGCTTTCCTTGGCAGGAGCGAGCTCGCTTTTCGGGGAGGATATTTTGCGCGAACAGAACGATGGCGCCGCCGATTTCGATGTATCCGTTCTCGGGCTGGGCGCGATGGGAACCATCATCGCGCGCACGCTGGCGGAAAGGGGAAAACGCGTCGCCGTCTGGAACCGGTCACCCGGCAAGGCGGAAGGCCTGCGCGCGAGCGGCGTGCATATCTGCGACACGAGCGAAGATGCGCTCAGGGCCAGCCCGGTATCGATACTGGTGCTGCTCAACAGCGAGGTCGCTCGCGAAACGCTCGGCATACTGTCCGCCTCCGGCGCGCTCGCCGGGCGCACCATCGTCAATTACAGCTCAGGAAGCGCGGAAGATGGGCAGGATTTGCAAAGGCTCGTTGCGGCCGCTGGCGGGCGCCTCATCAAGGGGACGATCATGTCCTATCCACGCAATATCGGTCATCCCGAGAGCTATTGCATCCACACCGGCGATCCGGGCGCCTTCGACGATCATCGCGAACTCCTCGAAATGCTCGCCGGCCACGCGATCTTTCTTCCGTGGAAGGAGGCTTATGCTTTCGCCACCGCGATCAACGCCCAGACCTTCACGGCTATGCTTTCCTTCTTTGAGGTCGCGGGCGCGGCGCATCGCATGGGCTTGCCTGTTCGCGAAATGGCCCGGCAGATCAACGATGCTTCGCGCTTCTTCGCCGCCGACGCCATAGAAGATGCCATTCGCCGCTTCGAGGGAGCCGGGTTCGCGGGCGATCAGGCCACGATCGACGTTCATGAGGCCGGCTTTACATATATCAGGGAATATATGCGGTCGCAGGGCGCTTCGACGCCGATTTTCGACGCGGTTTGCGAGGTGGTTCGCCGCGCGCAGCGCGAGGGTCACGGGGAGGCGGACATAGCGGCGACAACGAAAACCTTCGCGCCTGCAGAGGCTTTCCCGGAGTAAGGTCGCCGGCGGCGGCACGCTCAATTGCCCTCGGCTACAGGTGTGCTTCGCCCTGGCTCGCGGGCTTCGGACAACTCCTGCCTGTGACCCTGTGCTTCGGCGAGGTGGATCTGCGCGGACACGGTCCGGGCGGTAGAAGCCGGGTTATAGAATTTTTATCGCCATACCAGCGGGAATTCGGAACAATTTTCGGTATTTTAGTGGCTTTTGCGCCCTTAGAGCCGATATTTATCGAAAAATATTGCGGCCGCGGTTCTGCGCCATTATGGTGGGCGCAATAGCGAGGAATATGCGCCGCTGTTCGAAAGCGCTGCATTGATCTGGCAGGACGGGAGCGGGCCGACAGGCGCCGGGAGCGAAAGCAGGATATGAGCAATATCGCGGAGGAGTTTGCCGGGGAGATAACCCGGGTGGATGTCTTGATTATCGGCGCCGGAATTTCCGGCATCGGCGCGGCCCATCATCTCAGGGAGCAGCTTCCGAATAAGGACTTCCTTATCCTCGAAGCGAAGAACAGCTACGGAGGGACATGGGATACCCATCGCTATCCCGGCGTCCGGTCCGATTCCGATCTCTACACCTTTGGCTACAGGTTCAAACCATGGGTTGGCCCGCCCGTCGCCGGCCGCAGCGAAATCCTGCGTTATCTCGAAGAGGCAATTGCGGAGGGCGGGTTCGCCGACAGGATCCTATATGGTCATCGCGTCCTGACCTGCCGTTGGAGCAGTCTGGAATCAAGCTGGCTGGTCGAAACGGTCCGCAATGGTGACGAGAAAAAAATAGTCTTCGCCGCAAATTTCCTCTGGATGTGCCAGGGCTATTACGATCACGACAAGCCCTACCTTCCCGAATGGCCCGCGATGGGCGACTTTGCGGGGCGTATCATCCATCCGCAGCAGTGGGATCCCGAACTCGACTATTCTGACAAGCGAGTGATCGTTATCGGCTCGGGCGCAACGGCGGCAACGCTCGTGCCCGCGCTCGCCGAGAAGGCGGCGCAGGTTACCATGCTGCAGCGCTCGCCAACCTATTTCTACTGTGCTCCAAACAAGAATGAGCTCGCCGACAGGCTTCGGGAGATCGGTATCGACGAACCGACGATCCACCGCGTTGTGCGTGCCGAAGTCCTATATGATCAGGAACTTCTGGCGCGCCGCGCGGTCGAGGAACCGGAGGTGCTTTTCGAGGAGCTCAAGGGCGCCATTCGGGACTATGCCGGCGAAGATTTTGAGTTCGATCCGCATTTCGTGCCCCGCTATCGCGTCTGGCAGCAGAGGCTCGCTTATTGTCCCGATGGCGATCTCTTCCAGGCCGTCAGCAGCGGACGCGCGAATGTTGTCACTGACGAAATCGATCGCTTCACGCGCAGGGGAATCGTGACGAAATCGGGCGAGGAAATCGAGGCCGATATCGTCGTCGCCGCCACCGGATTCCGGTTGCTGATGATGGGCAGGATCGAGTTCGAGGTCGATGGGCGACGGGTCGATTGGCACGAGACGGTGAACTATCGCGGAATGATGTTCACCGGAGTGCCGAACCTCGTCTGGGTAATGGGCTATTTCCGTGCCAGCTGGACCTTGCGGGTCGATCTGGTCGCCGACTTCGTCTGCAAGCTTCTGGCGGAAATGGACCGGCGCGGCACGCGCAAGGTGGAAGTCGCGTTGCGCGAGGAAGATCGGGATATGTCCTTGTTGCCCTGGATCGATGGCGAGAATTTCAACCCGGGCTACATCGTGCGGGGATTGGCGGAAATGCCGATGCGCGGCGACAAGCCGGAGTGGATGCACAATCAGGATTACTGGCGGGAACGCGACGAGTTACCGAAAATCGACCTGTCCGGCGCGGAGTTTATCTACCAGTCAGGCCCCGCAGCTTAGCCGTCGAACGGCGTGTTCCGCGCTTGAGCGAGGCAGCTTTCGAGGCGGCGCTCCGCGCGCCGCAAATCGCCGCCGGCGTCTCGACTGGCGAATGGCGATCCATCCCTGACGCCCAGAATGGCGATCGGCGCTCGTCAGTGTTGCCTTTCTGGCATTCGCACCGTCTGCCCCCGGGTTCATAGGCATTGCTAGAACGCGGATATGCCGGTGATCGCGCGGCCCAGAATGAGCGTGTGGATGTCGTCGGTTCCGTCGTAAGTGCTCACGGCCTCGAGGTTGTTCATGTGACGAATGACATCGAACCCCGCCGAAATGCCGTTTCCTCCGAGCATGTCCCGGGCCTTGCGCGCGATGACGAGCGCCTTGCCGACATTGTTCCGCTTGATGATCGAGATCATCTCGGGCGAATATTCATGCGCATCGATGAGGCGGCCCACCCGAAGCGACGCCTGAAGCCCGAGACCGATCTCGGTTGCCATGTCGGCAAGCTTCTTTTGATAGAGCTGCGTCGCGGCGAGCGGCCTCCCGAACTGGCGGCGATCGAGGCCATATTGACGTGCGGCCGCGTAACAGCTCTCGGCCGCGCCCATGACGCCCCACGAAATCTCGTATCTGGCGCGATTGACGCAGTCGAGCGGGGCCCGAAGCCCGAGCGCGGTGGGCATGATCGCATCGCGGCCGACCACGACATCGTCGAGGTGAATCTCGCCGTTGATCGATGTCCGGATCGAGAGTTTGTTGCGTATCTTCTTCGTCGACAGGCCCTTGGTGCCCTTTTCGATGATGAAGCCGCGTATGGCTCCGCCATGGGCTTCGCTTCGCGCCCAGACGAGAAACAGGTCGGCGATCGGCGCGTTCGAAATCCAGGTCTTCTTTCCGACAAGCCGGTAGCCGCCGTCAATTTTGACCGCGCGTGTCTCCATCGCGCTCGCATCCGAGCCCGACCCGGGTTCGGTAAGACCGAAGCATCCGATCAACTCGCCCCGGGCCAGCGCGGGCAGGTACCGCTTGCGTTGCTCGGGCGAGCCATAGCGAAGGATGGGATACATGACGAGGCTCGACTGGACGTTCATCATGGAACGATAGCCTGTGTCGATGCGCTCGATCTCGCGCGCCACAAGACCATATGCGACATAGGATGCTCCCGCGCATCCGAAGGCTTCGGGCATCACGATCCCGAGTAGCCCATGTTCGCCCATTTCGCGGAACAGTGCCGGATCCGAATAATCGTCGCCGAAATCCTCGTTCACGCAGGGAAGCAGGCGTTCCTGCGCAAATGCACGCGCTGCGTCGCGAACGATCCGCTCGTCGAGCTCCAACTGAGACTCGAGGCAGAACGCATCTTCCCAGTCGAACGCGGTCATCGCCGGGCCGCGCGAAGCATGGTGAGGCGTTTTCGCGTCATCGCATCGATCACTGACGGGCCTCCCGGTCGATCGCGGCAGTCATTCCGCGCAGCATTATCGATTTATATCCGTTATAACATGCTGCGTCAACGATCCGGCCAGCCTTCGGGATATTGCAGCCACTATCATGGGAATTATCAAATAAGTGGCGTGAATTGCGCGATGGGGTCAAGGCCGCAATTTCCGTTGAGATCTCGGAAGCCTTAAGGGTGTGACGAATATTATCGATATTAATCGATTAAAGGGCTATGTAAGGCAGGAGATACCTTAAGGCGATTCGGCGAAAGGGGCAGGTGTGAGGGGGAGCGCGAAATGCCGCGATCCGCGGTCGCACCCCGATGGTCCGGACGCCGGGCAAGAGGAGTGCCAGCGATGAAGGTCGCGATATTGGGTGGGGGCGTCATCGGGGTGACGAGTGCCTATTATCTCTCGCTTGCCGGTCACGAGGTCACGCTGATCGACCGTCAGCAGGGCCCGGGTCTGGAAACGAGTTTCGCCAACGCGGGCGAGATATCGCCGGGATATGCCTCGCCATGGGCAGCGCCCGACGTGCCCCGCAAGGCGCTCAAGTGGCTCTTCATGGAACATGCTCCGCTGATCCTCAAGCCGCGGTTCGACTGCGCGATGCTGTCCTGGCTCGCCGCTCTCCTCGGCAATTGCACGGCGCGGCGCTACGTCGAGAACAAGGCGCGCATGGTCCGGCTCGCGGAATATAGCCGCGATCAACTCCGGGAAGTCCGGGAGGCCACCGGTATCGCCTATGACGAACGGATGCGGGGCACACTGCAACTGTTCCGCACCGAGGCGCAGCTTGACGGTATCGCCAAGGATGTCGGCGTCCTTGCCCGCGACGGTGTTCCGTTCGAGGTTCTCGACCGGCGGGGTTGCGTGGCAGCGGAGCCGGGGCTTGCGCATTCAGCCGCCGATATCGCCGGCGGCCTGCGGTTGCCCGCCGATGAGACGGGCGACTGTTTCAAATTCACAACTGCGCTGGCCGACGTCGCGCGATCGCAAGGGGCGACCTTCCGCTTCGGAGAAAGGGTCGAAATGCTGGTCAGGGGTGCGGGCGGCATCGAAGCCGCCGTAACCGACCAGGGGATCGTCGAGGCAGACGCCTTCGTGGTCGCGATGGGCAGTTATTCACCCGGGCTGGTGCGTAGTCTCGGGCTTCGGTTGCCGGTCTATCCTGTCAAAGGCTATTCGATCACCGTCCCGATCATCGAGGAGGATCGCGCGCCGGTGTCGACGCTGCTCGATGAAAGCTACAAGATCGCGATCACGCGTCTCGGTGACCGTATCCGCGTCGGCGGCATGGCCGAAGTTTCGGGGTTCAATGCCGAGCTTCCCGAACGTCGCCGCCGCACGCTCGAACACTCGCTCTCGGGCCTCTTCCCCGCGGCCGGAAATCTTGAAGGTGCGACCTTCTGGTCGGGCCTCAGGCCGATGACGCCCGACAGTACGCCGGTGGTCGGCCCGACGCCGATACCCAATCTTTTCCTCAATACCGGCCATGGAACGCTCGGGTGGACGATGGCATGTGGTTCGGCGCGCGTGATCAGCGATATGATCAGCGGGCGGTCGCCGCAAATCGAGACGCGCGATCTCGGCATCGCGCGCTATGGCGCCTGATCAACCTCGATGGTCACGATTAAGGAAAGGAAGATGGCGATGACAATCAAGCGGATCGACACGGGGCCGCGCATGAGCGGCGCGGTCGTTCACAATGGCACGGTGTATCTGTCCGGGCAGGTGGGCACGCCCGGCGGGAGCGTCGGCGACCAGACCCGCGAGGTTCTTCGCGAGATCGACAGTCTTTTGGCGGCTGCGGGAACCGACAAGACGCGTCTTCTGAGCGCAACCATCTGGCTTGCGGATATCGCCGACTTTTCCGAGATGAACAGGGTGTGGGACGCCTGGGTACCCAAGGGGCAGGCCCCGGCCCGCGCAACCGGCGAGTCCCGGCTCGCCGCACCGGGCTATAAGGTCGAGATCATCGCCATTGCGGCCCTATGACCGTCTTTCGCTGACACAGGGAAGGCCTGAGCGCGCGCCGGGCGCGGGCGCCGCCGTGCCAGCAGGCGGGGCCGGGCGTGACTCGCGGGCGCATCTTTCGGGCCAGCTGTCGAGGGACGGGTGGGCGCGCGGCACCGCGGTGGAGATGAAGGCTGTGCTCGGCACTGATGAAAGCGCTTGGCGGCGTTTTGCGGGCGGCTGGGATGCGATGCCGCTCGATACCTATATGGCCGACGGCGGCAGCTACCGGCGGCGGCGATATGGCGTCTTCCATGTCGGTCCGCACCTGATCACGCCTGTTCCCGCGCAGCCGCATTACCAGAGCCTCGGCCACAACAGGCTCAACGGCGGTATCAATCGATGGTTCGCGCCTTTGTCGGAGGATGTGGGCGGCAGCCTCACCCTCGCGCGAATTCTCGAATTCTGTCGCGAGCTGTGTGCGCCCTTGGCACCGGCTCCGGAAAGCTGGCGCGTCGAAGTGCACCAGTTTCGGATCGAGGCGGCCGGGAGCCGTGCCGGCCTTCCCACGCCCGAGGGGCGCCACCGCGACGGCGTCACGGCCGGCTTTGCGATGCTGATCGCGCGCGACGGTGTCGAAGGGGGTGTTACGCGCCTTTGGGCACCTGGCGGCAGGAATTTGGCGAGCTTCACAATGACCGAGCCGGCCGAGGCGCTTTTCTTCGACGACCGCAGGATCTTCCACGACGTCACGCCCATAGTTGCGGCCGCGGAAGGTTCCGGGGGGCGCCGCGATGTTCTCATTGTCACCTTTGCGCAGGCGAACTGATACCGGCGCCGGCGACACCGCAGTCGGGGTGGCTCCATATCGATATATATTATCTAAATTCCAATCCCGGCGGCGCGGCCTCCGGCACAATGCCCTGCGTGCGATGGCGCTTGCGGTCATCGAAGGCGGCCGGGACGAGACTGGCTGCAGGCAAGGACAAGCCGGCCAGATTGCCGCTTTTCGTTCGAAATTTCTTTGAAAACGAGGCTTTCGAGCGCGCGCTCCGCTTGATCTCTTGGGTGATTCAGGTGGACAGGAGCGCCGATCTCCTCGGTGCACGAAGCCGATTTTCGCACGAGGGCTCCGGGGCGGGGTCTATAAATAGTCGATGTTTATTGATTATCTCTTGACATCGCTCGGGAGATGGCGGAGCTTTGCGTCAGACGCTGGTCATTTGGCGGCCGCGAAATTCGGCGCGCTTTGGGCGCAATTCAGGGATGGGAGCAGGACATGTATTCGATGGAAGCGGTGTTGGGCGCTCACCAGAAGCGCAACGAGATATTGACGGCGAGTTCGAACCCGCTCGCGGGCGGTGTCGCCTGGATCGAGGGCGAGCTCTATCCGCTTGCGGAAGCGCGCATTCCGATCCTCGATCAGGGCTTTCTACGGTCCGATCTGACCTATGACGTTCCCGCCGTCTGGGACGGGCGCTTTTTCCGGCTCGACGACCATCTTGAAAGGCTCGAAGCCAGCTGCGAGAAAATGCGCCTGCGCATGCCGATGGATCGCGCATCGGTGCGCGAGAAACTCGTCGAGATGGTCGCGAAGAGCGGCATTCGCGACGCCTATGTCGAATTGATCGTGACGCGCGGCCTCAAATTCATTCGCGAATATCAGTCGTACGAGAATAATCTCTATCTCATGGTCATGCCCTATGTCTGGGCGATGCGGCCCGAGATGCAGATGACCGGTGGCCCGGCGGTCGTGACGCGCACGGTACGGCGTACGCCGCCCGGCGCGATGGATCCGACGATCAAGAATCTGCAGTGGGGCGATTTCGTTCGCGGGTGGCTCGAGGCGATGGACCGCGGCGCGGTCTATTCACTGCTTCCCGACGGCGACGGCAATATCACCGAAGGCGGCGGCTATAACGTCTGCGTGATCAAGGATGGCGTGCTCTCGACGCCCTCGCGCGGCGTCCTTGAAGGGGTCACGCGCAAGACCGTCCTCGAGGTCGCAGCGGCGAAGGGGTACAAGACCGTCGTCGACTTCGTCCCCGTAGACGCCCTCTATCATGCTGACGAAATCTTCATCTGCACCACTGCGGGCGGCGTCATGCCGATCACCGAACTCGATGGGAAGCAGGTCGGGGGCGGCCAGGTCGGCCCGATCACCCGCCAGATCTGGGAAGGCTATTGGGAGGCGCATTATGATCCCAAGTACAGCTTCGCGATCGACTATCCCTGAGCGCGGGAGAGGAGACGCACCCGGCTAGACAACAGCCCCGCTCCGGTCCGACCGGGGCGGGGCTGTCGTGTTTCAGGGTCAAGGTGTCGGGCTGCGCGGCGAGAGCGGAGGAGATCATCAGATGGGAATCGCGATGAACGAAGTTGAGCACGCGCAGGCAGCGCCTCCTGCGCGCATCTATTTCGGATGGCGCATCGTCCTCGCGCTCTTCCTTTGCACCCTCGCGCTCTTCGGGGTGAGCATCTATTCCTTCATCGTCCTCGCCCATCCGCTCGGCGCCGAATATGGCTGGTCGGCAACGCAGACCGGCGCGGCCGTTTCGGCGATGTGGTTTGCGGCGCCAATGGCGCTTTTGTCGGGGCCGCTGATCAGGCGTTTCAACCCGTGGCACATCATATTCGCCGGTCTGCTCATGCAGGCGGCGGGTTTTGCACTGCTTCCCCTCATATCAAGCATCGAGTCGCTCTATCTGCTTCGCCTGATGATGGGCATCGGAAAGGTGACGCTGGTCGTTGCGGTTCCGATCATCGTGACGAAATGGTTTTCGCGCCGCTTCGCGACCGCCATGGCGATCATCTGGGCAGGCGGCTCTGCGGGCGGCTTCATCATGGCGCCCGCGACCGATGCCCTCCTTCAGATTTTCGGGTGGCGGATGGCGGCGGCGATCATCGCTGCGGCGATGGTCGCCGCCGTCATTCTGATCGGCCTGCTTGCACGAGGGCCAGCATCGGCATCGGCTTTGGGTCTGGCACCTGACGGTGGCCCCCCGCCGGCGCGTGACGCCGAGCCGGCGAAGGCATCGCCGGAAGGCGACGCGGCGCTCGAATGGCGCGCGGCGCTCGGCCATGTAAAGCTTTGGGTCGCGGCGCCGATGCTGCTTTCGGTGATCGGCATCGGCATGGCATCGATAGCGGTCCTGACGCAGGAGCAGCTCGTTCTCGAGAGCGCGGGGATTTCGGCGTCGCTGGCCGCGACCTTCCTCGGTCTGACCGCGGTGGGGAGCCTCACCGGTTCGGCTTCGATCGGCCTGCTGCTCGACCGGGCGCCCGCGCGTTGGAGCGCGCTGCTTATCGCCGCGGCGATCTTCGCGGGCCTTCTTGCCTTTGCCGGAATTCAGACGAGTGGCAGCGCGGGTCTTGCCCTCGTTGCGGCGATCAGCTGCGGCTATGCTTTCGGAGCGGGCGAAGTGCTCTGGATTACCTTGACCAAGCGGCAATTCGGGACCGCGGCGTTCGCGACGACATATGGCGGATGGTATTTCGCGCTCCAGATCGGCTATGCCGCCGGCGGCGGCGTCGCGGGATGGGGATATGAGCGCTTCGGTGCCATGGGTTTCATCGGCCTCGTCGCAATCATGTATCTTCCCGCCGCCTTGTTCAGTGTCACGCTGCGCGGTGCGCGGATCAAACCCGGGCAGGAAGGCTGAGCAGCAACCTCGCTCTCACCCTAGCGCGATCCCGTTCGCGATCAGCTTTTCCCGAAGCGGGCCCAAGTGCTTCCCGTAGTTCCGCCAGATTCCCGACGAGCTGGTGTAGATTCCCCCGCGCACCTGAGCGGCGCTGGCGGTGAGCGAGGCGGTGCTGTTCCGCGCAATGTCGAGCGCGCTCTCGCGCCACGGCAGGCCGCACCGGTCGGCGAGCCAGGGTGCGACCGTCCCGGGCTCGGCGACCAGCCGCTCATAATCGACGCCAATCAGACGCTCGCCGAACAGCGCCGTCCAGTGGCGCATCAGCCGATCATAGGCGGCATAATATCGGGCGAGCTCGTCGAAATCATAGCTGAAGGGATAGGCGGCGCCGAACAGCGTGCGGAACATGGCGAAGCAGGAATCGACCGGATCGCGCCGGACCCACACGATCGGCGTCTGCGGAAAGGCCTGAAGAATGGCGCCGACATAGAGATAATTGAAGGGAAGCTTCTCGATGATCGCCCCGGGGTGATCGTCGCCGCCGGCCAGATCCTCATATTCGCGGGCCACCGCGGCGAAGTCCGCCTTCGCTGCCCGCTCGAACACATCGCCGCCCACGGCGGGCGCGTGGCGAAGCAGCGCCGACGAGAAATTGTTCGTTTCATTGTTCGAGCGGACATCAGGCAACCCACCGAGGATACGCTCGGTGAGCGTTGTTCCCGACCGCGGCAAACCGATGATGAAGATGTGCCGGCCGGCCGGTTCCTGCGGGGATGGCCGGGACGCGGACCCGAACGCCGCGGCGATGCGCCGCATCTTGTCCTCGTCCATCGCGACATCATAGCGGAGACTGCGCCGCCGAGCGGTGGCGCCCCGTTCGAAAGCCTCGAAGGCCTCGTCGAACAGACCGAGCTCGTGCAGCTCCTTCCCGAGGGCATAGGAAAGGAACATCGTATCGGACGCGTGCGGATCGCGCGCGATGCGTGCCCGCAAGTCTTCGACATTGTTCCGCGCGGGCGTGGCGCGCGCGAGTTCGGAGCGTAGCAGGATCGCGGGCCGCATGGCAGGATCGATCGCGATGGCGCGCTCGCACGCTTCGAGCGCGTGCGAAAGCCGACCGAGGCTGCGCTCGCTCGTTGCGTAATTGTACCAGAACTGCGCGTCGTCCGGCTGCAGCTCCGTCGCGCGCCGATACAGGCGGTTCGAAAGCGCATGACGATCGAGCTGCAACGCGAAAAAGGCAAGTGCGTCATGCGCATCGGCCGCCTCGGGCCCGTTCGCGATCGCGGTTTCGAGCACCTCTATGGCATCCTTGCGCTGGCCGAGCGCGATCAGGCCCTCAAGATACAGGGCGTGCGCCGCTCCGAAGTCGGTCACACCCTTTGCCCATGACCGGAGATGGGGCAGGGCAATCGCTGCCCGGCCGCTCCTGACGAGGCGAGCCGCTTCATCCAGTTCCTGTTTCGAAGGCGACATGCTGCAAAGTCCCCGGATTTCCGGACGTGGAGGCCGATCCGATCTTGTCGATGGCTGGCGGTGATAGTCTGCCTATCGAGACCGGAAGATAATTCAATTAAAATCGAGTATTTTGCGGCCCTTTCACGCGGCTCTTTTCTGCTTTTTCCTTAGGGCGCCAAGTTTGCCGTGTCGCCTAGCTGGCTCCGCCCATGTTCATGGGGCGAATAATCGCCGTCAGGCCCATGTTTAGCCGCGTGCGCTGCGAGTCGCCTGCCCGCTGCAAGTTGCGCGAAACCGATATGATTCGATCGATATCGGCACGGACGGGCTCATCGGCTCACGAGCGCAATTTGCGAAACCTGACGGAAGTTTGAGATATAAGTTCATATTTTCATGATGTTATGGATGAATTTTCGGAGCCGCCGGTAGGAGGAATTGTCATTCCTGTCACCTGCCGCTGCGCGATCATGTATCTTGCAAGATCGACAAATATCGACTAATAATAGCTCGAACGGGTGAATGCGACTGAAGTTTGCAGGCCCGGCGGAGGAGCGGCGGCATCGGCTAGGCGGTGCTGTCTGTCTCGACATGGGAGGAATTATTATGCGGTCGAGGGACATTCATGTGGTCCGGCTTCTGGGTGTTACGGCGCTGAGCGGTGTGCTGGCTTCGCTGGCGACGCAGCCTGCTCTGGCGCAGGATGCGCCGGCCGATGCCCCGGCGGCGGAAGAGGCGAGTTCCAGCAACGATATTGTCGTGACGGCCAATCGCCGTCAGCAGGATGTCACGCAGATCCCCTACAATATTACGGCAGTAACGGCCGCGTCGCTCGAGCGCTCGGGCGTGGCCACGATCGAGGATCTGTCGCGTCAGGTTCCCAACTTGGTGGTGACGTCGAGCGGCAATCAGTTCCTTGGTGCTCAGCGCCAGATCATGCGTGGACTGAATGCTTCGGCCAACAACCGCAATGGGGTGGCGCTTGAGCAGAATCCGGTGAGCACCTATCTGGGCAATGCTCCCTACGCGAACTATTTCCAGGTAGAGGACATCGAACGCGTCGAAGTTCTGCGCGGCCCGCAGGGCACGCTTTACGGCTCAGGCGCGCTCGGCGGAACCATCCGCCTGATCCCGAACCAGCCCGCGCTCGGCCGCTTCGAGGGCCGGCTCAAGGCGAGCGGCGCGGACATCGCCCATTCGAAGGATTATGACTATGGCTTCGGCGGCCTCGTCAACATTCCGATCGGCGAGACACTGGCGGTGCGGCTGTCGGCAAGCCACGACTATGAAGGCGGCTTCATCGACACCTACGGAATTTTCGCGCGTGGCAGTGACGATCCGATCGGCAAGCCGATCCTGGCCGATCCCAGTCAGCCTCAAACCAGTGCGCCTTCCATATATAGCAAGAAGGACGCAAACACGTCGCGCATCACCAATGTCCGTGGTGCCATTCGCTGGAATCCGGTCGCGGAATTCGACATCACGCTCGCGCATAACTTGTCGCGCCTGACGGGGTTCGGACCGTCGAGCGATACTCCGGCCTATGCAGGTGGTCCGGATCCTATAGCGCCGTCGAATGTCTATCCTGATACAGGCGATTATGAGGCCGTCGCGCGCAGTCGTCAGCCGTTCGAACGCACTTCGAACATGACGACGCTCGATATGAGCTACGACATGGGTTTCGCGACGCTGTCGTCGACTTCCAGCTATTTCAAGACCGACGGCGAAGTGTGGGTCGACGGCACGTGGGGCAACCTCGGATTGCCCCCTGCCTATCTTCCCTATTACACGGGTACGCCGATCAACCCTCGCTATAATGCGATCTACCAATATACCGACCGCACGACCTCGAAAACGCAGGAACTGCGTCTCGTCTCGAACGGCGACGGGCCGATCGATTATACCGTCGGTCTCTATTATCAGAACGAGAAGAACGGTACCGCCTGGAATGGTCACGCGCCCGGACAACAGGCTTATAACCAGCTTCCCGGCGTGACGAACCCCGGTCTCGGGCCTTTGGGGCCCGAAGAGTTTATTTTCGCGGTGTCGGGGGTCAATCGCTTTATCGAGAAGGCCGCTTTCGGTGAAATCACCTGGCACGCCTTCGAAGGTCTCGACCTGACCGGCGGCGTCCGCGTGTTCGAGCAGAAGCTGAAGCGCTCGGTCGACAATATCCTTCCGGTGTTCGGAATTGCCGAAAGCAGTGTCAACTCGGCCAAATTCTCGGACGCGAAGTTCCGCTTCAACGCGACCTACGAATATACGCCCGGACACCGCGTCTATGGGACCTTCTCGCAAGGCTTCCGGCGCGGCGGGGCGAACGCCTTCTCGTTGACCGGCTTCATTCGCGAGCCGGCATCGCTGCTCAGCTACAAGCCCGATTCCGTGGACAATTTCGAGATCGGGGTGAAGGGGCGCTTCGATAATGGATGGCGTTACACAGCCGACGTCTTCCTGGCCAAATGGAAGGACCCGCAGATCGGCGGATTCACCGCCGTCAACTTCTGGCCCGCAGTGTTCAACGGCAAGGAGGCCGAAAGCAAGGGTTTCGAGTTGGAGCTTTCGGGCAACATCACCGATACGCTGAGCTTCCAGGGCGGCTATGCCTATACGAAGGCGACGCTGACCAAAGACTTCTGTGTTGCGTCGGGCGATGGCAGCGGCGTTCCGGGCGCGGATATTCCGTGTGCAATCGTCGGAACCAAGGGCACGGCCCTGCCGTCGGCGCCGCGCCATAGCGGAACCTTCTCGCTCAATTACGAACATGATCTCAACGACGAGGACACGATCACCGCCTCGTTCAACGGCAATTACAAGGGCAAGTCGCGCATGAACCTGCCGACGTTGGGTCAGCGCTACCCGACGATTCCATCCTACTGGCTCTTCAATGCCTATGTCGGATGGAGCCATGGCCCGGTCAGCGCATCGCTTTTCGCGCGCAATCTGTTCGACAAGCGTACGGTGTTCGCGGTCAATACCCGCATCACGCCCTATGCTCCGATCGACCTTTATGAATCGGTCGGGCGGCCGCGCACGGTCGGCATCGAACTTGGATATAAATGGTAGAAGCAGGCTGGCAGCAAAAGGCCGGGACATTGTCCCGGCCTTATTTTCTATGAGCGATCATGCCCGTCGCCGGAGTGCTGGTGGAAGGATGTAGCGGCCCGTCGGCGAATGTCGCGGGCTATATTCGGGTCGCAGCCGCAGGCGATCAATCGCTTTCGTCATCCGGGGAAGCGTCCACGTCGCCGCCGTCATAGGGCAGCTCGATTGCTTCGCCATTCCGGGCGGCATCGAGAAGCAATTCGCGCGGTTCGAGATGATCGGGAATATAGAGGCGGGCATAGGCGATCGCCGCCTTCGTCGACTCTTCGAAATATTCCTCGGTGATATAGCCGTGACGGCGGACCGAGATTTGCCAGACACTGTCAAGGATCCCAAGGCGTATCTCGAACTTCTTTTCGGGTTCGCGAATGACCGGCATGTGGAAGATGCGATTGAGCCGGTCGTAGCTCGACGTCGAGAAGGAGAGAGCGAGAACCTTGTCGACATTGTGGGCGTCAACGCCCCCGTAGCCGCCATAAATAATCTTCAGATAAGGCGGATTGCTGTTGTAGAACTCCATCGCGCGCCGCGCGTCGATACGGTAGAGATCCTGCCATGTTTCGATGAGCCCGGCTTCGATCGGCGTCCGATGCACATTCAGCAATTCCTCGCTGCAGCGCGACGCAAGCGCGACATAGGCGGCCTCCTTGGTCGGGAAGAAGTGATAGACCGAGGCGGGCGGGACGGCGGCTCTCTCGGCGATCTGGTAGAGGCCGATCGCGTCCGGGGCCTCTTCGCCGAGAAGTTCGGCGGTGGCGTCGAGCAATGCGGCATAGCGGCGGACGCCGCGCCCGCGCGAGGGCGCGCGCGGACTCGCTCCGCGCTTGCGGGCCGCTGCCGGCTTCTCGGTCGCCTTTTTAGTCGCCATCCCCAAAATCCCTGTCCTGCCAACCCGCCTTCGGGTCTAGATGAGTCTCAAAAACGGGGCAACCTCGGAGCCGTTACTCCGTCTTGGTCCTGCCCCGTCGGGCGTCGCACACCAGCCCGGAAGCCTTTCGCCCCGGATAGGAGGCGAAGTCCGCTTTTTTTCTCGGTCCCGGAGAAATCGGGGTGCTCAGCGAGAAAGCCAGTTTGCGATCAAGCAGCAATAGCATTGGCGCATCTGCATGGAATAGCCAGATAATAATCGTGAAATGTCCCTGCGCGCGCCGCGATCTGCTATTGGTCATGCGGGACGACATCATATTGGTTGCGATACGGATTGTTCAAACTTCGCGGTTCCTTCGCGTAGGATCCATGCCTCGCTGGCGCTGATGGGTGACTCGACCGTGAATAACTTGATTCTCGATAAATATTCATATTATGCTGAAGCCGGTCGTTCGGCTTGCAGCAGCTCCGAGCGATGAGGAGGATTGCGCATGACGACGGAATTTCGGCACTATACCAGCTTTCGGGTAAGGTTCGCCGAAATCGACGGCCAGATGGTGGTCTTCAATTCGCGCTACCTCGAATATGCCGACAATGTTCTGACCGAGTTCATGCGCGCGGTCGATGTTCCCGTGTCGGGCCCGCAGTCATTCGAGATGCAGGTTGTGCAGGCCACCGTAAAGTACAAGCGCGCGCTCCGCTTCGACGACGAGGTTGAGGGCTGGCTGCGCGTCGAGCGTGTCGGCCGGTCGAGCGTCATTTTCGAGATCGAGTTTCGCATCAAGGGGGCGGCGGAAGCGTCCGCCTCGGTCACGCTCGCCTATGTGCATGTCGATCTTGAAACCGAGAAGTCGCAGGAAATTCCCGCCTCGGTGCGAACCAAATTTCTGGGAGGGCGATAATGGCGGATCGCCGGCGCTCAGACGTGCAGGATCGGCCGGAGCCGCCGCAATTTGTCCCCTCAGGCAAGGGGCCGATCCTGGCCGGGCCCGCGATGCGCGAGCATGGTCGTTCAACGGCCGGCGAGATCATGGAGCCGCGTGAGGCGACCATCCGCCGACCGCGACAGCAGCGCAGCCGCGAGCGGTTCGAAGCCATTCTCGATGCCGCGGAACGAATTTTGCAGGCGCGCGACCCGCACGAGGTGAGCATCTACACGATCGCCGAGGAGGCGGACATGCCGCCTCCGTCGATCTATCACTTCTTTCCCGACGGCAATCATGTGTTCATGGCGCTCGCGGAGCGCTATTTCGAGATGTTCCTGGGCGGGCTCGAGAGCATCGAGGGGAAGCGGTTCGACGACTGGCAGTCGCTGGTGGAATTTCGCTACGCTCTTTCGCGCCGCTTCTTCAACGACAATGTCGCGGCCCGAAAAGTCCTTCTCGGCGCCGCCGCGAACTGGGCGATCCGCACGCGCGACATCGACACCAACCGCCTTTTGGCTCGCGGCGCGATCATCGAACTCAACCGTTTTTTCCTTCTGCCCAAGGTGCCGGAACTGGTCGATCGCGTGACCGAAACCATCATCATGAACGATGCCGTCTGGGCGCTTTATGACCACCGGTTCGGGCACTTGCCCGACGATGAGGAGGTTTTCGCCCGCCGCGCACGCCTGGGCCACATGCGTACCTATCTGCCCGAATATCTGGCTATGCGCGACGCCGTTCTTACCGTCGAGGAAGCGGCGGCGATCTCCTTCTAGCCGCCTTTCGCCGGTCGCCAGCACGCCGCGCGGCGCGTACCGAGCCGGCGAGCGGCGTGGATTGGCCCGCCTGCAACTAACCGATGGAGGCATCGTTGAACCAAATACAGACCGGCGCCTCTTCCGGAGCGGCCGTCGTCGCGGCGTCGCTCCTGACCGGGGTCAACCAGCTGCTCGTCAACGTGCAGCCCCTGCTCTTCGGAGTGCTCGCTGTCCGGCTCGGGCTTGACGACGCGGAACTCGGGTATCTCGGCGCGGTCGTGATCGCGGCCCTGACGCTCGGATCGATTTCCGGTCCTTTTTGGGTCCGCCGCGCCAATTGGCGGTTCACCTGCGCCCTGGCACTCGTCGGCGCGGCTGCCGCCTTCGCCCTCGGGGCTGCGGTAACGACGCTTGATGCCGCGCTTCTGGTATTCGGTGCCGCCGGATTGTTTCTCGGTCTTCTTTCGCCTCCTGCTTTCGGTTGCCTCGGCGAAGCCGAAAATCCCCCGCGCGCGTTCGCGATCTCGGTCGTGGCGCAAAGCTCGCTGGCGGCGGCAAGCACGCTCGCCCTGTCGTTCGCCATCATCCCACGGTTCGGGGCGCCCGGCGCTTTTATCTCGGTTGCAGTCGCAGTCGCCGCCGCGCTGCCTCTCTGCCGATCGTTGCCGCGGGGTGCCGGGTCGACCCGCGAGCTGTCGGCGACTCGCGACGGGGCGCCGCTGCTCTCGCGCGCCGCCATTCCCGCCTATGCCATGCTCTTTGCCAAGGGCGTCTTCGTCGCGGGCATTCTCGGTTACTGGATTTTCGTCGAGCGGATCGGTGTCGCCCACGGTATCCCGGGAGAGCGCATCGGTCTCACGATCAGCCTTTGCGCGGTTGCGAGCGCGGCGAGCGCGGGGATTGTCGGATGGCTCGCGGGGCGCGTCCGCCTCGTCCCGATGATTGCTATCGGGACGACGACCGTGATCGGCGCATTCATTGTGCTCGGCGTGCCCGGCTTCCTCGCCTTCGCCATGTCCAATTTCCTCTTCGCATTCGGCTGGGGCTTCGCCCAGTCGGCCTATTGGGGCCTGCTTCGCGAGGTCGATGCGACGAACCGTCTCTTTGTGGCCGGACCGGCCGCCGCCGGGGTTGGCGGGGTCGCTGCGGGGATGGCCGCCGGACCGATCATTGCCGTCGGCGGCCTGTCGGCGATGACGCTCGCTTCGGGCGTTGCGCTGCTGGCGGCGGCGCTTGTCGCCTTCCTCGTTGCCGGCTCGCTTCGCGTTCGCCGGACGCGGGCCGCCGGTCCCGATACGCGGGCGCCCGAACCGAATGATCAGGCGCTCCGTGCCCCGGGCGAGGCGGTCTGAATGACCTGCGCATTGTGAATCTCTTTCCCGGCAACGTAGCGTTCGCCACTTCGAACATGGCCTTCGCCAAGGTCCAGGGATCGCGACACCGGCCCGCCAAATTGTGCTCGGGCCGTCGATACGGCCGATCGCTGTCCTGATGGCTCGCTCCGTAACCGGTACCGATCAACGTCCCCGACGACTCATTGGCTCGATGCAGCCATCGGACGGGTCGGATGGGAATCAGGACGGGCCAGATGACGCGCGAGCGCCTGATAGGCGAAATATATCTCGGCAAATCCGATCGCCCAGACCCAGCCGGCGAGAAAAAAGAAGTTCAGGATCAGGTTGGTTTCATCGCCGGGGATGGCGATGATACCCTCGAGCAGCGCCATGATCACGAAGCTGACATTCACGAGCATGATGCCGAAAGCGTGAGCCTGCTCTCCCACGCGCGCCAGTCGGACTGCGAAGTAAACGAGGAAAATAGTCGCGACCATGCCGCAGGCGAAGAATGCGTAAGGCAGAGCGGGCTGAATTGGCGGATAGGCGAGGAGGGCATAGGCCAGCGGGAACCCGCCGACGAGCAGCAGCCATTTGGCCGTCTTCGACACGTCGAAACCATGCGTCAGCTTGGCAAGGCCCAGCGTTGCGACGACGGGAATGCCGATACTGCGCGAAAAGGCGTCGCAGACCATCGAAATTTTGAAGGAAAGCGGGAAGCCGAACGTGACCCAAAGCGCGAAATTGAGCGCCGAGAAGCCGAGAATCGCCCATTCGGCGCCGAGCAAAATATTGCCCTGACGCCAAAACCGATAACCGAGGCCAAGGCCCGTCACGACCAGCGCCAGCATGCCGCTAGCGATCAGGGTATCCCGCAGATCCACAACTGTCCTCCCGTCAAAGCGATTCCCGATTATTATCAGTTTTCTCTTGCCTGCCTAGCGAAATGTTGCTTCGTGGCTGATCGGTGCATCGGGCAACGCGAATCCGGCTATTCGCGCGGATGAGCAAAGGTTGTGGGCAGAAGAAAATTGGCCTGCTAGCGGTCGCCCAAGCGGTAGGTTTTGGAAATAAGTGGATTTTTATCCGTCAAAGAAATGGCGTTGCGGCGAGGCCGGCTGCCGAAAACGTAGCGGCGGCACGATCGGATGGGAGAAGAGAATGAGCGTGCGATTCGGTTCGATGGCGCTGCTGGGCTGCGCCGCACTGGCACTGGCTTCATGCAATGCGTCGAAAGAGGGCGGCGCCACGGGCGGATCGCTCGACGCGGCTGAAAAGGCCAGCGAAACCCTGCTCAGGACCGGTGGCAACGGCGATAATTGGGCCGGCATCGGCTACAGCTATGACGAGCAGCGCTTCAGCCCGCTGACCGACATCAACGACAAGAATGTCGGCGAGCTCGGCATTGCCTGGTTCGCCGACCTCGATGATGCGCGCGGACAGGAAGCTACCCCCGTGGTCGTCGATGGGGTGATGTATGTCAGCCACGCCTGGTCGAAGGTCAGCGCGTGGGACGCCGCGACGGGGAAGCCGCTCTGGTCGTTCGATCCCGAGGTTCCCGGCGAGCATGCGGTCAAAGGTTGCTGTGATGTCGTCAATCGCGGCGTTGCAGTCTGGGGCGACAAGCTCTTCGTCGGCGCGTTCGACGGCCGCCTGATCGCGCTCGACCGGAAGACCGGCAAGGAAATCTGGTCGACGCAGACGGTGGATGCCTCGAAGCCCTATACGATCACCGGCGCCCCGCGCGTCGTAAAGGATATGGTGCTGATCGGCAACGGCGGCGCCGAATTCGGGGTGCGCGGCTATGTCACCGCTTACGACGCGGATACCGGGAAGGAGCGGTGGCGCTTCTACACGGCGCCCAATCCGACAAAGGCGAAGGACGGCGCGGCCAGCGACGACATCTTCGCGTCGAAGGGCAATGCGACCTGGTCCGACAAGGGCGAGTGGAAGGTGTCGGGCGGCGGCGGAACCGTGTGGGACGCGATCGTCTACGACAAGGATCTCGACCAGATCTACCTCGGCGTCGGCAACGGCAATCCGTGGAACCACGGCACGCGCTCGAATGGCGAAGGCGACAACTGGTTCCTCTCGTCCGTCGTGGCTCTGGATGCGACGACTGGCAAATATAAGTGGCACTATCAGGAAACCCCGGCCGAAACGTGGGACTATACGGCGACCCAGCCGATCATCCTCGCCGAGCAGGCGGTGAACGGCAAGCCGACGAAGGTGCTGTACCATGCGCCGAAGAACGGCTTCTTCTTCACTATCGATCGGACGAACGGCAAGCTGATCGATGCCAAACCTTTCGTCGACGGGATCAACTGGGCGACCGGCTACGATCTCGCCACGGGCCGCCCGATCGAAAATCCTGAAGCGCGCTTCTACAGGACCGGCAAGCCCTTCATAGCAATCCCGGGGGCAATGGGCGCACATAACTGGCACCCGATGAGCTACAATCCCAAAACGGGGCTGGTCTATATTCCGGCGCAGCAAGTCCCGCAGGGCTATCTCGAGGACATGAACGAGCTCGATCGCCGCCAGCTTCTCGGATTCAATACGGGGAGTTCGATGACCGGTGGCGTGCTCCCCGACGACAAGGCCGCGTTCAAGGCGGCGGTCGCTGCGACTACCGGGCGGCTTGTTGCGTTCGACCCGCGCACCGGCAAGGTCGCGTGGGGTGTCGATTATCCGGCCGCGTGGAATGGCGGGACGATGACGACCGCGGGTAACCTTGTGTTCCAGGGCACGAGCACCGGCCGCTTCCGCGCCTATGCCGCCGACACCGGCAAGCAACTTCTCGACCTCGACATGCAGTCGGGCATCATCGATGCTCCCTCGACATTCCGCGTTGGCGGCGTCCAATATGTCGCGTTCATGACGAGCAAGGGCGGTGTCTTCCCGCTAGCCGCCGGGATTGCCGGCGGCGTCACGAGAAAGATCCCCAATATCCCTCGCCTCGTCGTGCTCAAGATCGGCGGCACGGTGAAATTGCCCCCTCTGCCGGCGACGACCGCGCTCGCATGGAGCCCGCCGCCGCAATTCGGCACCCCGGCGCAGGTCGCAGCCGGCAGGGCGCATTTTGCCCGCTATTGCATGGTGTGTCACGGCGACAGCGCAATCGGCAACGGCTTCACCCCCGATCTCCGCGTCTCGGGCACGCTTGCCAATGCCGACGCCTGGAAGTCCGTGATCGTCGACGGTGCCCTCAAGGACCGCGGCATGGTCAGCTTCGCAAAAGTGATGACGCCCGCCGACGCCGAGGCAATCCGTGCCTATGTCATCGATCGGTCGAACTGGACCAAGGCAAACCTCGCCGAAACGGGTCAGCCTTACGGTCGTTGATATACTGACCGGCCTCTTCGGAGCATGCGGTGCGATGCACCGAAAGGGCCGGCGATTTGCGTCGCCGATCACGCGTTGCTTGCGGCATTGGCTCGGGCACGGTGTCGCCAAGAGAGCGCCACATTGCGCGCAACTGTTTTCCAATAATAATATAATTTCGACGCAAGCTGGAGGCGCACGGTCGATGCGAGTGGCTCGGGCAAGCCGTTGCGGGGCGCTCGCCCAATTCTCGGCGGGGCCGCGCCCACGGCTGGTTTTCGAGGGATTTTAATCTGCGTCCCGAGCGCCGATCCACCCGCCGACCATGCGCCCGTTGACATTGACTCCTACGCTTGAATGGACAAATATCGATTTATATCGAAAAAATGGGAGGCGTCATATGTGGTCCGACAAGCGTGCGAGGGAGCTCAGGGAACGCGCCGAAAAGGTCATTCCGAACGGAATGTACGGCCATGAATCGACCCGGCTCCTGCCCGAAGAATTCCCCCAATTCTTCCACCGGGCCGAGGGCGCGCGGCTCTGGGACGCCGACGGAAACGGCTATATCGACTATGTGTGCGCCTATGGCCCCAACCTTTTCGGACATGGCTATGCGCCGATTGAAGAGGCTGCGCGCCGGCAGCAGGCGCTCGGCGACACGATGACCGGCCCCAGCGAGATCATGGTCGATCTCGCCGAAGCCTTTGTCGCGCAGGTGCGGCATGCCGACTGGGCGATGTTCTGCAAGAACGGCACCGACGCGACGACGATGGCTATGACGCTGTCGCGCGCGCATCGCGGCTGCAAGATCATCCTCTATGCGACGGGCACATACCATGGTGCGGCGCCCTGGTGCACGCCGCGCCCGGCCGGGATCATTCCGGAGGATCGCGCGGCGATCCTCTATTATAATTATAATGATCCCCAGAGCCTCGAAGATGCCTTTCGCCAATATGACGGCCAGATCGCCGGGGTGTTCGCCACGCCGATCCGTCACGAGGTGTTCGTCGACAATTACGAGCCGAGCCTTGAATATGCGCAGACGGCCCGCCGTCTGTGCGACGAGAATGATGCGCTCCTCATCGTCGACGATGTCCGGGCGGGCTTCCGGCTTGCGCGCGGGTGCAGCTGGGAACCGCTCGGTGTTCTACCCGATCTCGCCTGCTTCGGAAAATGCATCGCGAACGGCTTTCCGATTTCCGCTGTCCTCGGGTCGGACAAGGCGCGCAACGCCGCGAAGGAAATTTTCGTGACGGGTTCCTTCTGGTTCTCGGCGACGCCGATGGCGGCTGCCATCGAAACGCTGAAGCAGATCCGGACGACCGACTATCTCGAGCGAACGCGGGCATCGGGCGATCGACTGCGGGCGGGGCTTGAAGCCCTGGCTGCCGCGCATGGCTTTTCGCTGCGTCAGACGGGGCCATCGGTGATGCCGCAGATGCTGTTCGACGACGACCCCGATTTCCGGGTCGGCTACGCCTGGACCGTCGAATGCCTGAAGCGCGGCAGCTACATCCACCCCTATCACAACCAGTTCATCTCATATGCGCATGACGACGCCGTGATAGACGAGACACTGGCGGCAACCGACCTCGCCTTTGAGGCGCTCAAGGCCCGCATGGGCTCTCTTGAACCGCATCCCATGCTCATGCAGTTGCTGTCGGCCAAGGCGGCCTGAAACGGGCAAGATTTGCGGACGAACCGGCCTTACTCCGCGAAGAAGTCCCCAATCCGGAAATTGCTGGCGAATGCGGCGGCCAGCGTCCCGGCGTTGAGGGGGGCGAGCATGGGAAGCCGTCCCAGCGATCGAATATTGCCCATGGTGGCAATTGTCGTTTCGCTGTCCGGATTGGCGTCCCCGACGAAGGCGATGCCGGCGAGCGATATCTTCCGCGCTCGCAACGCCTCGATCGAGAGCAGGCTGTGGTTGATCGTCCCGAGGCCGGTTCTCGCGACAAGGACCACGGGCAGGCCCCAGCTTGCGAAGAGGTCGGCCATGGTGAGAGAGCGTGTGAGCGGGACAAGCGCTCCGCCCGCGCCTTCGATCACCATCGGGCCGTCAATCGGCGGGAGCGCGAGACGCGCCGGATCGATCTCGACGCCATCGAGTTCGGCCGCGCGGTGCGGAGAGAGCGGGGGCGTGAGCCGATAGACTTCGGGCAGGCGCCGCTCGACGCCGAGCGACCGGACGGTGTCGGTATCGGCACCATCCGCGAGGCCGGTCTGCACCGGCTTCCAATATGTCGCGCCGAGAGCGCCCGCGAGCGCGGCGGCGAAAACCGTCTTGCCCACATCGGTATCGGTTCCGGTGACGACGAAACGGGCAGCGCTCGTGTCCTGAGCCGTTGCCGGTGCTTCAGCCATTTGTCGGGATCATGTAAAGGAAGCGGGTCGGGACTTTCGCGCGATAGACGATCTTGCGGCCCTCGGGCATCCACAGGAACTCGCCGGGGGAAATCGCGTGCGTCTTGCCGTCGCCGTCGATCTCGAGCTCACCGTCGATCACGAAGATGCCTTCATTGAAGGGGAGCTCGAAATCCACTTCGCCCGGAGTGATCTCGGAGATGCCTGCGCGCATGCCGGCCTCATGATCAGCGGTGAGAAATGCAAAGGCCGTCGCAACGCCCGATGGCTTTCCGGGCTGGCGCGGAAGCTTTTCGATTCTCGAGATAGTGCCCATTCATCGTCTCCTGCGAGCGGGTCCGGGTCCGAAGGCTGGTGATGCCCCGCCCGAGGGAGGCCGTTGCCGGGCTTCGGGATCCGACCGGTTTCGCGGCGTGCGTATCAGTCACCGCGTCAATACTCAATTAAAATCGATTATCTTGAGTGCAAACGGGCGATCAGCAACAATTTCCGTCGCGACCGATTCCCCGATCAGACCTCCCTCGAGACCGGCCGGCCGCTCCCCCTGTTGCTATCGACCCCCGCCTGCGCCGCGAAGCACCTCATTAAACCACGCGGCGATCCATCGCGGCTGCCGCGCGAAGCCCAGCAACAGGCCCAGGGCGATTGCAGCGCATCCCGAGAAGAGTACCAGCTCGACATCACGTGCCGCGAAAAGAAAGCCGGCGATTGTGGGGATGATCGCAATGCCGGAGAGCTGCGCAGCGGGGGCATAAGGCAGGGCGGCACGACGCGGATCGGCGTCGCTCAGGATGCTCGAGAGAATCGGGACCGACGACAGCCACCAGATTCCGAATCCCGCTGCGGCGAAGGCGGAGCCGGGCCATGCGAACCACGCTCCGGCGGAAAGCAAAAGAAGCAGCGTCGTGGCCGTTAATCTCAGGCGGTCGTGCCTGCTGCTCGGGATCAGGCATGCCGCGAACGCTCCCATTGCCTGACCGGCGAGGCTCGCCGACAGGATCGTCGCAGCCGACGCGGCGCTCACATTCTCGCTTTCGAGCCAGACGCCTGCATAGGCCCAGATCGTCAGCACGCCGCCGACGAACAGGAACATCACCGCGAGCCAGCGAATGCCCATGGCATCGGGCCTGGCGGCCCCCTGGTCCGAACCGGTTTCCGCTTCGGTCTCCGCTTCGGTCTCCGTTTGGGTCGCTGTGCCCGCGCCGAGGCGGCGCGGCAGGAAGGGAAGCCCGGCAAGCATTGCGGCGGCGGCAATCGAGAGCGAGAGTAGCAGCTCTTTGCTCGTCGGCGCCGGCCAGAAGAGAGCGAAGCATTGCAAATGGAGAAACTGGCTCGTCGCCTGTGCGAGAAGATAGGCGGCCGCCCATTGGCCGACCCTGCTCGTCGCCGCGATCGCCATGCCAGCGATGCCGACGAGAAAGCCGCTGCCAAGGCCGGCGATCATCCGGAAGGCGAAAAGCATATCCGCGCTTCCATACAGTGTCTGGAAATAATTGGCGGCTGCGACAATCAGTATCGCCAGCCCCGCAATCGCCCTGACCGAGGCATGTTTGAGGGCGGGGATGGCAAGGCTGCTTCCGATCGCAATGGCGATGACCTCGGCGGCCGACAGCAGGCCGAGGCGATCCGGTTCTATCAGGTTCTCGCCGACGAAAGCCGCATAGAGAAGGGGCTGGATGCCGAAAATCAGGATCGCGAGCGAGCCCAGGATGATGCTGGTCGCCGTCTGCGCCGGCCTTGGCGAAACGCCGCTTGCCTCGGACACTGGTCCATTCATTAGCGCTCCCCCTTTTGCTCGGGACCGCGGGCGATATCCGCCGGGCCGGCAAGCCGTCTTCCATCCGCGTTCCAAGATTGTAAATATATATCGATTCCCTTGTGCCTTCAATCGCGATATTCGGTTGACTCCGGTGCGGCAGTGAGCATATTTTCGACTTAAATCGGTTATTGTGGCGCGGTCGGTGCCATGGACGAATTGCCCGGGTGATCAGGGATCGCCTTCGAAGGGCGGTCGTCCCGGGCGAGGGCCAGTGCGCTTGCTTCGCTGAAGGGAGAGTCCGAATGAATGCTGTCGTGTCTGCTACGAAGAAATCCGATTTCGTCACGGCACCCTTCGGGACGCCGGTCGGCGACGTGATGGAAATTATCCGTCGCGATGGGGGGATTGTTCTCGATGGCGTGCTGTCGCGCGACGAGGTCAGGCAGGTCAACGACGAGCTCGACCCCTATCTCTACGATTATCACACCGGATCGCAGGGCGGTGACGAACTCATGAAGGAGTTCTGGGGCGCCTTGACGAAACGGCTCACCAATGTCGTCGTGTTGAGCCCGACCTATCGCGAACGCTTTCTCTCGCGGCCCGAACTCCATGACTATATGTCCGCCATGTTCAAGGGGGTGAGCGACAGCTTTTGGGTGCAGGCGACACAGGCAATCGAGATCATGCCGGGCGAGAAGGCGCAGATGCTCCACCGCGATGTCGGCAACTATCCCGTTTTTACGCAATTCGGCCCATCGGCTCCCGAAGTCACCTGCAACACCCTCCTGGCGCTCGTCGATACCGACGAGGCGTGCGGGGCGACACGCGTCATTCCCGGAAGCCATGAGTGGGACGCCGAGCGCGAATATGATGACAGCATGACGGTGCCGGCCGAGCTGAAAGCAGGCTCGATCTTCTTTTACTCGGGCAAGCTTCTTCATGGCGGCGGCGCCAATCGCTCGCAGGATGTTCGCCGGCGGGTCATCGCGACGGCGTTCAACGCAGGGTTTCTCGTCCCCGAGGAGGCCTATCCCTTTACGGTTCCGCTCGAACTGGCGCGAACGATGCCCAAGCGGCTTCAGCAGGCGCTCGGTTTCCGCTCCTTTCACCAGCGCGACCCGATCGGTGGGAGCCTTTGGCAGCATAATTACGAAGAGCTCGCCGACTTTCTTGGTCTCTGACGACTAGCGGCCGGGCCATGCGGCCGGACCGCTGGTGCGCCCGTGCCGGGGGCGCGAAGCGCGGCTTCTCCGCGGGAAAAGATCAAGAGAGACCTCCGGGTTGCGACCGCAGACAGCCGGGCGCTGCGGCTGCACGCGCGCGGCCGGGAAGGATTTGGCGCCGTGGTGCAAGCCGCCGATCTCCTCTAGTGACAACACGCTTGATTCTCGATAAATAACGACTAAAGTTTCGGCGGTCAGGTTGGCGCTATGGCGACGACGCGTCCGTTTGCGCGTTCCGACCGCGACGCCCTTCATCGGGTCGGGACCCGGCGGGGCGAGGGCTAGATCTCGGGGAGACGATGGCAATGGCGGAAGAGAGCGGCAAATTTCCCTGGAGAACCAGCTTCTGGTGCGCCGATCGCATCGAGCCGGAGAATCGTCTCGGCGAGCAGGATGTCGACGTCGATCTGGCCGTGATCGGCGGCGGGTTCGCCGGCATGTCGTGCGCCTATTATGTGAAGAAGGCGCGCCCCGATCTCTCGGTCGCGGTTTTCGAATCGGAGTATATCGGCTTTGGCCCGAGCGGGCGTAACTTCGGAGCCGTGGCGCCCGGCGTCCGCGAACTGCGCGCCGGCATCCTCGATCTGCCCGATCCCGAGGAGGATCGTTTCGCGGTCCAATGGTATCTCGGCAAGCGCGAGGAACTGGAGCGACGCATCGCGGAGGGCGGAATCGATTGCGAGTATCGCGACGAGCCGTTGATGATGCAGGCACTCGACGAAGCTGCCTGGGAAGCGATGCAGCGCGAGTCCGATGTCCTGAAGGCCCGCGGCACGCCTCATCTGTTGCTCGACACGGCGGCACTCGAGAAGGAGATGGCGCTTCCATACCGGCCGCTCGGCGGGATCGTTCGCACGGCATGGCGCGCCGTGCAGCCCTTCAAGCTGGCGCGCGGCTTTGGCCAGCAGCTTCGCGACATGGGGGTCGCCGTCCATGAGGGAACCCGCGTGACCGATTTCTCGGACTCGGGCGAGGGCGTGGTCCTTCGTACCGCCGATGGTGCGACGATCACCGCCCGCAAGGCGGTGCTCGCGACCAACGCTTACACGCACCACCTTCCGAAGGCTGCCGATCTCGTCAACCCGCGCCACACCTATGTGATCGCGACCGAGGCGCTCGATGAGGCGCGTCTCGCATCGCTGGGTTTCGGGACCTACAAGTTCGTCGAGGACTCGGGGTTCGTCTTCTACTATTCGCGTGTCTACAAGGGCCATCTGCTGATCGGCGGCGGCGAGCTGACGACCGGCTTCTTCACGCCATCCACGGTCGACCATGATGCCGACACCAAGACGGTGGAATTCCAGCGGCTCTACGACGAAATGGTTCGGCGCTGGCCGCAGCTCGATGGCGTGAAGATCGAAGCGGCCTGGGCCGGCCCGATCGACATGACGGAGAATTTCGCCCCCGTCATCCGGACGCTCGACGATATGGCTAACATTACGGTCTGCGTCGGCTTCAACGGCGAGGGACTGATGTCGGGGAGCCTTGCCGGGCTGCTCGCGATCGGCCAGATTCTTGGCCCCGATCATGTCGATCCTGATGCCGAGCGCGTCAGGCAATATCTGCTCAAGCCGATCGATTGACCGCCATGAAGATCAGCGCTCCGTCCCTGAAACTCGATCTTGCGGTTACCGAAATCGTCGTCCGCGACGGCGAGCCCGTCGTTATGTGCCGCGTCGGCGTTTACGATGCCACGGCTAAGCTCGACGGCAAGGATGTCGTGGCTGCCCTCCGCTCGTTGATGAAACCCGCGGTCCTGTTCTCGATCCTGCGCCTGGCGTTGCGCGGCAACGCGCGCGAGAAAAAATAGATGCCGGTGTCCGGAGATCGGGGAATGGACCCCGAACGGTTTCCGGATGCTGGTTGTCAGAAATTTCTATCGCTCCGCGCCGGGACAGGCGGCGGACGCTTAGACGAAAGGGAGCGGAATGAGCCAGCTTGAGGGCAAGAGGATATTGATCACGGGCAGTACGCGCGGCATCGGGTTCGGCATGGCTGAAAAGATGGCGGCGCTTGGTGCGTCGCTCATTTTGACGGGCCGGGATCAGGCCGCCGCCGACGCCGCTGCGGCGGAACTCGCGTCGGCAACCGGGGCGAAAGTTGCCGGTCTCGGCGCGCCGCTGACCGACGAAGATGCGGTGAACGGCCTTGTCGACCGGGCGGCCGGGATATTCGGCGGTATCGATGTCCTCGTGAACAATGCCGGAGTCGATTCCGACGGTCCCGCACTCGACCATGCTCTCGAGGACTGGCGGCGGGTGATCCACGTCAATCTCGAGGTTCCCTTTCGCCTTGCGCAGCAGGCGGCACGGCATTTTCTCTCGGAAGGCAAGGGCGGTGTCGTCATCAATGTCGCCTCGGTCGCCGGGTTCAAGGCCATCGACGAAGCGAGCTCCTATGTGGCATCCAAGCATGGCCTCGTCGGCCTGACCAAGGTGCTCGCGCTGGAATGGGGTCCGAAGAATATCCGTGTTTGCGGGATCGCGCCCGGTCTCATCAAGACCGACATGACCCAATATATCTGGGGGAATGAGGCGGGTCAGGCTTATGTGAGCAACAAGATCCCGATCCGCCGTATCGGCCTTCCCTCGGACATCGGGGCGTTGACCGCCTTCCTCGCTTCCGAAGATGCGGGTTTCATTCATGGCGAGACGATTATCGTCGACGGCGGTGCGACGATCGACTGATCCGGTCGCGAGACCTCGGGGGCGATGCGGGACCGGCTGCCCTTGGCGGCCGGTCCGGAAACGGGCTCAGCGCCGACTTCGCCGAACGCCCTAGGCGCCGACGGCCGCACTCACTTCTTGTGGCCTGAGCAGGAAATTGGGATCCGCGAGCTCGCCATCGACCTCGATCCAGCCAAGCGCGCGACCGGACATCGACCAGCCGAGAAGCCGCTGGATTTCTTCGGGGTAGCTCGCGACAAGTTCCGGCGTCAGCGCAAGATAGTGATTTTCTTCCTGCCGCACGAAAGAGGCGTCGAGCGCGAACGTTACCCCTGTACGCCACTCGCTCTCGGTCCGATTGGTCCCGCCGCCATGATAGACGCCGCCCAGGAAAAGCAGCGCCGAACCGGCCTTCATTTCGGTGGGAATCGCCTCCTCGGCGAGAGGTTTGCGCTCGTCGTCCCAATGATGGCTTCCCGGAACCACCATGGTGCCGCCGTTCTCGGCGGTGAAGTCGGTGAGCGCGATCATGACCTGCAAGCGCGCCTCGCGCCCGAAATTGCGGCTCCAGAAGAAGGCCCCGTCGTCACGGTGCAGCGCTTGCCCGCCTTCGCCGGGGCCGATCTGGATCGCCTGGCTGACGCCGACCTGAAGATCGCAGGTCACCTCCATATAGCTGTCGCCCGACCAGCGATGCTGCGGCACGCAAACGAAATGTCTCGCGGCCGGAAGATACAGGGGATGGGTGACGACATCGGCGCTGTGGCGTGTCTTTGCGAACAGCGCGGAAAGCCGGCGCGTGTTCTGGCCGAAAAAGGCATCGCGTCCGGTCGACTGCTGCTCGATCAGCGGAAGCAGGTCTTCCCGCATGCCCGCCAATTGCGCAGATGTCAGGAAATTCTCGATGATGACGCCGCCGTCGCGGTCCAGCACAGCGATGACCTGTTCGATCGATGCTGTCGTCCCATCCAGCCGCTGCATGGCCATCTTCCGCTCTCCTTACCGTCCCGTTTCACGATCACAGCAAATATTCACGACGAACTCAATAAAAATCGACTACTGGCGCTTCGTCGCGTGTCGAAGGAGGTTCGGCGCCGACGCATTACAGGATGGCGGAAGGCGTTCGCCATCCTTCGTTTCAGTGCTGACTTTCGGGAAGATGGACCGTGAGACCATCGAGCGCCGTATCAACATTGATCTGGCATGCCAGGCGCGAGCGCTCGGTCACATCGGCGGCCAATTCGAGCATATCGGTTTCGGTTGCCGTTCGTTCGCCAAGCTTCGACATCCATGCTTCGTCCACATAGACATGGCACGTCGCGCATGCACATACGCCCCCGCAATCGCCGTCGATTCCGGAAATATTGTTGTTGATGGCAACTTCCATCAGCGAGTAGCCGTCCTCGGTGTCGATCTGGTGCCGGGCGCCATCGTGCTGGATAAAGTTCACGCGTGTCATCGGTTATCCTTTTCTATTTCCCTGAGACCTTGCCGCGAGCGACGAGGTTTCCAATCGGCCGGATCGCGGTTTCGGCTTTCAGGCGCTTCCTTTTCGGCGGCTGAAATCGACTTCCCGTTTCCCGCCGCCTATGCCCTGGCCTCCGAAGCCAGACGGCGCCCCATCACGATGAAGGCGGCAAGACCGATTGCCGTAGCGCCGGCGAAGAGCCCGTAGAGCGGCGCATAGCCGTGGCCGCCCGACAGAAGCGCACCGGCCAGGACCGGGCCCAGCGCGCCGCCGACGGCAAGCGCGGCCGGCATCAGCACGGCAATATTGCCGCGTTCGTCGGATGTCGCGATCATGCCCATCTGATAGGCCATCGGGAAGTTCCACAGGCCGCCCGTCAGGACGACGCCGGCGAGATAGGGACCGAAATCACCGCCCCAATGGAAGGCCGCGACCCCGCAGATGGCGAGCAGCATGCCGATCGCAAGAGGCTTCACGCGCCCGAATTTGTCGCCGAGGAAGGCGGCCGTCAGCCCCGCCGCGCCGCTGACGACGAGGGCGGCGGTCAGGACGTTCTCAGCGGCATTCGCGTCGACGCCGAAGGTCGGCGCGAGCTGGAAAACGAAGGCCCAGAGGGCGGCCAGCCCGGAAAAGGAAATGAAGAGCGCCGATAGTCCGATCCAGGCGGTCACATTGCGCGGCGCCCGGACGGAGCCCCCCGCGCGCCGCGTCATGGCGAAGCGCTTCTCGGGGGGCACGACGGCCCGCCCTGCCGGAAAGGCGACAAGACCGCTGAAGGCCGCGGCACCGGAGAGCCCGGCGAGGATCAGCATCGCAACGTGAAAATCGGCCTTGGCCAAGGCAAATGTCGATAGCGCCAGAAGCCCGACGATCGCCAAGGCCACTTCGCCCGTCAGCTTCACACCGAAGGCCCGGTCGGGTTTCTGGTTCTCCGAGACCACGGCAATGCAGATGGTGTAGAGCGTTCCGAGGCACGCGCCGGCAACGCCGAGCGACGCCAGCAGGGCCGGCATCGACGTGGCGAAAGCGCTGCCTGCAAGGCCGAGGACCGACAGCAAGGATGCCATCGCAACGACAAGGCGCCAGTTGAAGCGATCGATCCACAGGTTCGACGTCGTCGCAACGAGGGCAAACCCGCCAAGATAGCTTGATCCTATCGCGCCGATCTGGTCGTCGCTCAACGAAAAGCGGCTCGCGGCCAATGCCAGAACGGTGGGCATCAAATTGAAGAGAAGTGCGCCCGCTGCGGAAACGAGGGTAGCGGCCGCCAGAACATTGGCGGGCTGCCGGTAAGGGGAGCGCCGCTCGATCTGCGGCCGCGCCTTCGCGCGGCTGGGGCGGGCGGGGAGGATGTCCGAAGGTGGAATGCGGACAGCAAGGTTTTGATAGCCTTTGACGAAGGGGGTGGCCGGCCGGGTAGGCTCGCCCACGACTTCGATCGTCGGGTAGCGCTTCAGTATTTCTTCCCAGACGATGCGCAGCTGCATTTCGGCGAGGCGATTGCCGACGCAGCGATGAATGCCGAAGCCGAACGAGAGGTGCTGGCGCGGCCGCGCACGATCGATGATATAATCGTTCGGACGATCGATCACGGTGTCGTCGCGATTGCCCGATACATACCACATCACGACCTTGTCGCCCTTGGCGATCCTTTTGCCGCCGAGTTCCGTGTCGCAAGTCGCGGTGCGGCGCATATGCGCCAGCGGGGTCTGCCAGCGAATGGTCTCCGAGACCATCGAGGGGATGAGATCGGGATGATCGCGCAGCTTCTGGTACTGATCGGGGTTCTGGCTCAGCGCGAGGATGCTGCCCGTCATGGTGTTACGGGTGGTGTCGTTCCCGCCGACGATCAGGAGGATGACGTTACCCAGATATTCCTTCGGGGTCATGTGCCGTGTCGATTCGCCGTGCGCCAGCATCGAAATCAGATCCGAGGCGGGCTCTTCGTTGACCCGTTCGTTCCAGAGACGGACGAAATATTCGAGACACTCCATGAGGACGGCGTTCTGCTCCTCAAGGGTTTCGACGATCTCCCCCGGCGCCGGCAGCGTTGTCGCGACATCGGACCAATAGGTAAGCTTGTGCCGGTCTTCGAAAGGGAAATCGAACAGGGTCGCCAGCATCTGGGTCGTGAGTTCGATCGATACCCGCTCGACCCAGTCGAATGTTTCTCCGACCGGCAGCTCATCGAGAATGGTCGCCGCCCGCGACCGGATCAGATCTTCCATCTTCGCGAGATTTCCCGGGCCTACGATCGGGGCGACGACCTTGCGCTGATGGTCGTGCTTCGGCGGATCCATCGCGATGAACATCGGCAGCGGATCTTTCGGATCGTCGTCGATGATCGTGATCCCGCCGAGTGCGATGTCCGATGAGAAGACGGCGTGGTTGGTGTCGACGGCCATGATGTCGTCGAATTTCGTCACCGACCAATAGGGGCCGAACTGGCTGTCGCGGCAGTAATGGACGGGATCTTCCGCGCGTAGCCGTTCGAAATAGGGCCAATGGCTGTCGGTCCGCCAGAGTTCGGGATCGCTGACATCGATGTCTTCGAGAGCGATTGTCGCGGCGCGATTATGCGCTCGCATGGCGGTTTCGTGCGGCATTGAAACTCTCCCCAGCATGCGGTCGTGCTGATTAGGTCGTTCGACCTAGGGCTTCATTAGTACGATCGACCTAGACTGTCAATGGCGGTTACGATATGGCAGCGCCATGACAAGGAACGACGACAGCATTGCGCGCACGGAACGGCACGATGAGGCGCAGCTGCAGGGCACGGCGACTGACGATGCCGAACCGAAGTCCGTGACCGAACGCGTTCTGGACAGCGCCGAGCAAGTGCTGTTGCACCAGGGCTATGCCGGTTTTTCCACGCGGCGCGTCGCGCAGGAGGCGAATATCGCGCTGGGGAATCTGACCTATCATTTCCCCACCAAGGCGGAGCTCGTTCGCGCCTTGATCGACCGTCTGATGTCGAAATATCTCGAATATTTCGAAGACTTCTTGCGGACACCCGGCAAGGGCGTCGAGGCCCTGGTGCGCTGGCTGCTGGAAGAAGCACCCGATGAAGAGGCGATGCGCCTGTTTCGCGAGATTTGGGCGATGGCGCTCCATGACGACATCGTCCGCCAGTCAATCGACGACTTTTATGATAGATTGATCGAGCGGGTCACCGGGACGCTGATTGCCGCCCATCCGGCAGCCGATCCGCGCGGAATCGGCGACTTGGTCCACTTCGTCGCGGTAATATCGGAGGGCAGCAGCGTAATTTACGGGACTCGCAGCGCAAGGGCGACTCCGCATCGCAGCATGGTCGATCTCGTCATGCGCATGGTCCGGGCGATCACAGACGATCTGGAGGCGGGCGGGCAAAGCAAGGATGCCGATCGATAGATTTTGTTCGGTCCATCGGCCGATCGCCCGCGAAAACGGATCGATGATTTAATTTGCGACGATTTCGGGTGATGGGCCGTTAAATTGTTCGAGCCATATTCGAAATCCGTCGAAGGCACCACCACCGCCACCGGCGACGTCCGCGCCCGGCTCCGGGGAAGCCTCGCCTCATTCCAGAGTAACCTGAATTCCATTTAGCTGGCGAGGATATGGCTGCACATATCGTGTACGATGCCAAAGGTGCCGGCCTCGTGCCGTTTGGCGGGTGGTTGATCAGTTTACAGACGCTCCGGCGCTACCGGCGTGACCGAGACGGGGCCGAACCGGACGCCCGCCTCCTTCATCCATGCGGCCGTCTCCGCAGGATCGAGCGCGCGTTCGGCGGTGTAGATGCCCGGCGCGAGCGGAACGCCAGATGACAGGCCGGCCGCCCGGTCGAGAAGCATTGCGATGGTGATCGCAGTGATTGGCGCTGTTTCGCGCGCCGCGACCACTTCCTGCCGGAGGATGACGCGGCTTCCGTCCTTCGCGGTCCCGCGCGCCTCGATCACGATCTCGTCGGATGAACGCTGCTCATCCGTCCACGATAGCGAGTCGCCCCAGGTTTCGAGTACCGTGACATCGCGGGCGCCGGTGGCCGCGCCGATCGCGACCGCATCGATCGACACCGCCGGCCTGCCTTCGAGCCTGCGCCCACCGGTGCCGATATACTGCTCCTTTCCGGTATCTCCGGCGACCCATTTATAGGCGCCCTGCGAGCGCAAGGGCATGCTGGTGCATGTGCCGAGGATGCGCTCGAAGTCCGCCCGGGTTGCTGGCCCGGACGGACCGTCGTTGCGGTCGATCACGATACCGGCCGTGACCGCTTCGACGCTCGAAAGTTCGCCGCACAGAGCGAGGATCGGCATCAAGGCGCCGCCGCAGAACCAGTTGGAGGCGATCGTGACCGAGCAATGGTTCATGGCGTGCATGCCGATCGCGAATTGCAGGCCCATCTCGAATGCGCCGCCGGTGACGGCCACATAAGGAATGGCATGATCTCTCGCGAAGCGCAGCGCATCGCCGGTCTCGTCCATCAGGAAGACGCCCATCGCGCAGAATTCGCCGTGGGGCAGACCGAGGTCGGCGACATTACCGCCGATATCGGCGGCGTAGGCGACCGCATTACCCAGTTCGTCGGCGAAGGCCTGCGCGCCGGCGAGGTTGCGACCGGCGATTGCGAGCGGAACGTCGGGATGGCGCAGACGAAGCTGCTGCGCGGTTTTACGGCCCGTGATCCCGTGGCCGCCAATCAGGAGAATGGGCTTCATCGGGCTATTCCTTCACGGTTGTGGAGAGTGAAAGGGCAGGTGCGGTTGACGCCATGACCGTGAAGGTCGGGAGAGTTCCCGCGGGAGGGCGGGGTTCTCTTCTCATGGAAGGTCGCGTTTGCCGGGCCGCCAGACTGCAATCGTCAGCGCCGGCAGATACAAGGCCATGATCAGCAGCGGAAAGGAGGCGGGCGGCAAGCGGTCGAAGGCCCAGCCGCCGACCGGCCCGCCCAGCGCATAGCCCGCTGCAAGCGCGCAGCTCCAGCCGCCATAGGTGTAGGCGAAGAGTCGCGATCCGAACTGCCGCTTGGTGAGGGTGATCCAGAGCATCTCGTTCGCGCCGATGCCGACACCGAGCGCCAGCGCTCCGACGGCGGCCGCCGCGACACCATGATCATGCTGGAGGAGAATGAGACCCGCGAGACCCGTAACGAGGAGAAAGGCGACGAGGATGTTGCATAGGTCGAGTCTCCAGCGATCGAGGAGCCATCCGATCGTCACTTGGCCGAAGGCGGACGCGGCGGCGGTGAGGCCGAGGAAGGTGGCGGCCAGCTGCGCCGAAACGCCCCCTGCTTCCATCAGCGAAGGCACCTGGCTCAGCGAGGCGAGGGCGCCGATCCCGCTCAGCATGAGCGCGACGGCCATGATTGCGGCCGTGACGAAATTGATCGACCTGAGCTCGGAGGCCTGCACTTTCGGCGCGGCGCTCTCGTCCGGACCGCCCGCCGAATCGAAGGGCAGGACCCGCGGATCGCCGTCGAGTCCCAGGCCGATAGCGGCGGGACTCTGGGCGCTGCGGCAAAGCAGGAAGATGACAAGGGTGGCGATCCCCATGAGCGCGCTGAGCGACAGCGCCGCCTCGCGCCAGTCCATGAAGGCGAGCAAACGCTCGGTCGCGGGGGCCATGACGAAGCCGCCGAAGGATCCGCCGCACCAGGCCAGCGCCATCGCCGTGCTGAAACGTCGCGAGAACCATGTCGTCACCATCACCGGCACCGCGACAATCGAGACGACTTTCCCGACCCCCATGACGACGCGCAGTAGATAGAGCTGCCAGAAACTGTCGATACTTCCGACCAGCGCGAGGCAGGCGACCTGCAGCAGCAGGCCGCCGATGAGTATGGTGAAGGCGCCGAACCGGTGGATGGCCGGCGCGATCACAAGTGCCAGCGGCGCGATCAGCCACATCGCCGAAACGAGCGACCCGGTGGCGGCCGAGGACCAGCCAAACTCCCTTGCCAGCGGATCGGTCAGGATGATGAACCCGAACAGCGTGTTGCCGTAGATCATCATGGTCGCAAGGAACATCGCGAGGACAATACGCCAACCGAAATAAAACCCCGTCCGCGGTTGCGGCGGTCCCGCGGTCAAAATCCGAGCATCGTCCATTTCTCTCGATCTCCTGTCCCGCCGGTCGGCCCGGGCTGAAACGCCTCATACAAACCGGCAAGAAAGTCGATAATTACCGATATATTGACAAGGGGCAAGCCCATAGCCGCGATCGAGCGGCAGCAGGGTTGATCGGCCGCCTAAGTTATCGACCGACCGAGTTCCTCGGCCGCCTCGAGATGCGCATCGCGATATTCGGCACCGCTTTCGACGTCGAGCAGGAGATGGGTGTGAATGCGCCGAATGCCACAAAATTTGAAGATTCCGGTGGTGACCTGCGTGTCGAATGCCGTGTAATAGCCATGCTTGGTATAGCCGTCGTCGCTGCCGCCACCGACGCCGAGCAAATAGACGGGAATGTCGCGCATGGTGCCGACGACCTTGCCTTCTTCATACCTGAACGCCCAGCCACTGATGAAGACGCGGTCGATCCAGCCCTTGAGTATGGCGGGAAACGACCACCAGTAGATGGGGAATATGAGCGTCAGCACGTCGGCGGCATCGACACGCGCCTGATGGTCGCGCACATCGTCGGGTACGGGAGCCGTGCCATGGTAGCGATCGAGGTCCGGCTGGCCGAAGCAGGGCGAGAAGCCCTCGTTGACCAGGTTGATCGTGTCGAGCGAGTGACCCGCCGCCTCCGCGCCCCTGACAAAAGCGGCCTCGATTGCCGCTGAAAAAGACGCGGGATCGGGTTGCGCCTGGACGATCAAAATCTTCATCTCTGGTTTCCTTGCTGGTCGCGAGAGCAACATGAAGGCGTATAGCAAATAAATATCCGTTACAGGCCTGCCTAATTCTGCACATCCGATTCGGATAGACCCGGCCTCTTTGGCGGTGATCTTCGGGTTCCACATCGAGAGCCTTAGAGCGTCAGCACGTTATCGGGCTTGATCGGACCCCCGCAAAAGCCGGGCTCAGATAGAGCGCGGCCTCAAATGAGCGCACACTGACGGCGGCAGGCTGCCGCCAGAGGTCGCATTTTTGCTTGGGTTGGCCGCGCAGCGCTCTTGGCTCGCTGATCTTGGCGGGGCGACGGCTAGGCACAGCTGCGCACGCACGCCGCCCCGCCCGCGGCTTCGCCAAGGGCGCGTCTATTCTCCGAGAATGACGCCGCGCTGACCGCACGGCGGCGTTGTCCGGTGGCCGGCCACGGACAGCGTGTCGTTCGGCGCACGGCTATGGGCCCGCTCGGCCATCGCGCAAGCCGGTCCTTCGGACACGGCTCCTCCATTTGCATTGCGGCCCTTCGGGTGCGCGCCGTCCTTTGGTGCGATCCCGTCGCCTTTTCTCGCCGCCCGCCCCGCCGTCCGGGGCCGGGTGTGGTTGAAGAAAAGGAAGAGCATCATGAAGCTTGATTTTATCGATCTGGGCAACCTGTCCATCGCCGCCGCCAACATGCGCGGGAAGGGGAAAGACCCCGACGTCGCGGACCTTATGCCGAGCATCCGTTCGCGCGGGGTGCTAGTGCCGCTGCTCGTCCGGCCTAATTGTTCGGAAGGGCATTTCGAAATCGTCGCGGGGCGTCGTCGCTTCACCGCCGTCCGCGCCATCGCGCGCGAGGGAGGGGCGGTCCGGCCCATTCCCTGCGCCATTCTCGACGAGGGTGACGATGCCGACGCGCTCGAAGCGTCGATGCTCGAGAATCTCGCGCGGGTTCAGCCCGACGAGGTCAGCCAGTGGGAAGCATTCGTCGCACTCGTGAAGGCAGGGCGCACGGTCGAGGAGGTCGCCGACAGCTTCGGCTTCGAGCCGCGCGCCGTGAAGCGCATCCTTGCGCTCGGCAATCTGCTCCCGCGCATCCGTACCCTCTATCGCGGCGGCGAGATCGATGCGGGAACGGTTCGCCATCTCACCCTCGCATCCAAAAGCCAGCAGAAGGCATGGCTGGCGCTGTTCGACGATGAAAGCGCCTATTGCCCGATAGGTCAACAGCTGAAAGCATGGCTGTTCGGCGGCACGGCCATCGCGGTGAAACACGCGCTGTTCGATGTCGCGGAAGCCAAGGCGGCGGTCGTTTCCGACCTGTTCGGCGAAGACAGCTTCTTTGCCGATGCCGATGCCTTCTGGTCGGCGCAGATGGCGGCCATCGAGTTACGCAAGGCAGACTATCTGGAAGCCGGATGGTCCGATGTCGTCGTCATGGCGCGCGGCGACTGGTTCCGGTCGTGGGATCATGCCCATGCGGGCAAGCGCAAGGGCGGCCGTATCTATGTCGAGGTGCGCGAGAGCGGCGAGGTCACCTTCCACGAAGGGTTCGTGACATCGAAGGAAGCCAAGCGGCTTTCGACCGGCGGCGGAGACGGCGAGGGCGATGGCGAAATCGCCAAGCCGGTGCGCCCCGAAGTGTCGGGCCCGCTCAACGCCTATATCGACCTCCATCGCCATGCAGCCGTGCGCGCCGATCTGGCTGGCCATGGCGGGGTCGCGCTGCGCGCGATGCTCGCGCATGTGATCGCAGGCGCGGACCTCTGGCGCGTCGATATCGAGGGCCAGCGCGCGCCGAAGGAGGATATTGCCGAGAGCGCCGAGGGCTGTCCGGCAGAAGCGGCATTCGACCTCAAGCGCCGCGCAGTGCTTGCCGTGCTGGGGTTCAATGCGGAAGCGCCCACCGTCACGGGAAGGCCCCTGAACCGTCCCCCTTTTGCTCCGTTGTTCGCGCGGCTGTTGGAATTGCCCGATCCAGTCGTGCTGGAGATTGTGGCGATCGTCATGGGCGAGACGCTGCAGGCGGGAAGCGTGGCCGTGGAGATGATCGGCCTCCATCTCGGCACAGACATGCGCCAGCACTGGTCGGCGGACGCGGCCTTCTTCGACCAGCTTCGCGACCGCGAAGTGCTGCTCGCCATCACCGGCGAGGTCGCGGGACCCGAAGTCGCGGCAGCGAACGCCGGTGAGAAGGGCAAGGCGCTGAAAGCGATCATCGCCGATTGTATTGAAGGCGCGAACGGTCGGACCAAGGCCGAGCCTTGGGTGCCGCAGTGGATGGCGTTTCCGCCTTCCGCCTACACGGATCGCGGCGGGGTCGGCAGCGTCAAATCGGCGCGGCGGGTCGCGCACGATCTTGCGGTTCCCGCAGCGGCCGAACTCGATGCGGAAGACGCACCGCCTTTGGCGGCGTGAAATGACGGCGGGCGACTTCGGTCGCCCGCCGTCATTGTCTGCGGGCGCAAAATGACGCGCCGGCCTTGTGGGCCGGCGCGGCTTTCATGATTTTGGCGCGCCGCCGCCGCAAGCGGCGCCGTCGCGCGACCCGGCCAAAGAAAGAGGCGACGCGAAGTTGCCTTCACGCCGCCCATACGAGGATGCTGCATCCTTCGCCCCACCATCCTGACTTGCCGGGGTCGCTAATCGCCAAGCCCGGACGGAAGTTGTCGAGGCCGATAATATCGACTCTGGCGTCATAATTGTACGAAAACGCCAAATCGCATGGCTCGGACAAGATTTTCTTGCCGCCCGGAATGAGCCGATGGGGCGGCGGATTGCCAACTCGGGCGCGGCCGCTCTGATCGCAGCCACGGTTCGCGGTTCGATCGTTTTTCTCACTCAAGTTTCGACGTTTGATCGTTCACGCCGATAGCGCGGGCTCGCTCCACCTAGATTGCAGGACCAGCCCGGCGACGGGCGATGTGACCTGAACCGGCGCGTCGCCCCGCGAAAGTGCGGCGGCGCGATTATTTCCCCACCGGCTCTGCCGGCTCCTCGCGGCCGCTTCGCTTCAAATAATCGCGCCGCCGCACTCCTCCGCTTCGCTGCGGCCCTTGCAGGTTCGCGAGGCGCCTCATGCGCCGGTCCCTGGTCCGCCCATGCCGCAGGGATAGTCCCGCGGTACAGTGAAGGAGACGACCAATGGCAGCTATCGGCTTTGTGAACGGCACCATCGAAACGGGTTTCGTGGGCCAGCTGAAAACCCTCTCGATCCGCGCGGCGATCGAGATCAGGACCAACCGCTCGAAGAACGGCGATATCCAGCCCGACTACCGGGTCTATTCCGAAGGTGTCGAAATCGGCGCCGGCTGGATCCGCGTCGGCCAGGTTTCTGGCGAACCCTATGTGTCGCTGAGCCTCGCCGCTCCCGAGTTCGGTCCGCGCCGGCTCTATGCGAACCTCGGCCGTGCCGCCGGTCAGGACGGCGAGGACGGTTACGCCCTCATCTGGAACCCCGCCGACTGAGGCGGGCTTCCACCCCGCGCCGCATCGCGGCGCGGGGCTTTGCCGTGCCTTGCCGCTCAATTTTCGTTCGGCGGCAGGTCATCGAGCGTGAAGCTCATCGGGTTGCGCAGCCAGATGTTGAGATGGGACTCGCGCCAGCCGCAGCAGCGAACGGCGAGCTTGTACTGCGGCGGGAAGGTCCCCGCCTGGATTTTCCGGTAGAGTGTCGCCCGGCTGAGGCCGGTGCGATCGAGAACATCGTTGAGGCGAAGATAGCGATCGGAAGGCTGAGATGTCATAATTGTTCACTCCATCAGGTGGCGGTGGATGAAGCCCCTGCGACAGAGATCAGGGAGTAGTCTGCGACATTCAAGACGGCGGGGGGCGAGGGTGCGTCCAGTTGCGGCGAGGATGTACGATCCTGCCGTAAGGAGCCGTCAGGAGTACGAAGGAGTACGATCAATAAATTGTCCCCATTCTGGTTCTTTTGCCGCCGATTGGAGAATTGAGACTGTCTGAGACAGTCGCGTCGCGATGGACCGCGCCGACTCGGCGCGGGCGTCGTTCGATCTTTTGAGTTGATGGTTCGAGCGGACGCCGCTCGCGCGGCGGCGTGGTCAGTCCCGGTACGGCGGGGGCGGAGGTGGGCGTCACTCGCCTTAGCCCCGCCCGGCCGGGCCGCAACCCGCTTCGCGGGTCCGCCACTTCGTTCCGGTCCTTCGGATGCAGCCCGCCCGATGATGCGGGTCTGCCGGCTCCTTCCTGCCGCCCACCTCCGCCCCCTTCCGGGCCGGGGTGCGGTTGGCGGGAAGGAGAAAGGATATGCGCAGGGAACCGACCGAGAGGGCGAGCCTCTATTCCGAGGTCACGAACCGGATCATCGCCGAGCTCGAAGAAGGGCGGCTGCCATGGGTGCAGCCTTGGGATAGCGCGGCGTGCGGATGCACGATGCCGGAGAATGCCGGAACAGCCCGCAAATACTCCGGCATCAATGTGCTGATCCTCTGGGCCGAGATTGTCTCCAAGGGCTATGCCTCGCAGCGCTGGCTGACCTACCGGCAGGCCGAGGCGGCGGGCGGCAATGTCCGGCGCGGCGAGAAAGGCACGGTCATTTGCTATGCCGACCGATTCACGCCGAAGGCCGAGGCCGAGACGGCAAGGGGAGAGGATCGCGAGGCGCGGCAGGTGGCGTTCCTGAAGCGCTTTGTCGTGTTCAATGTCGACCAGTGCGAAGGGCTGCCGGAGGGTTACATATCGCCGGTGGTCAGCCCCGATCCGGTGCTTGCAATCGGCGAGGCCGATGCGCTGATCGCGGCCAGCGGCGCACGTTTGAATATCGGCGGCGGCGAAGCCTTCTACTGCCCGAGCCACGACTTTGTGGCTGTGCCGCCGCAGGCGGCGTTCCACGAGCCAGTGAACTGGTATCGTACCGCGTTGCATGAACTGGGCCATTGGACCGGCCACCCCAGCCGCTTGGACCGCGACCAGAAGGGCGGATTCGGATCGGAGGCATACGCGAAGGAAGAACTTGTCGCCGAAATGGCATCAGCGTTCACCTGCGCGTCGCTCGGCATCGCGCCAACCGTCCGGCATGCGGATTATATCGCGTCGTGGCTCTCGGTGCTGCAGGGTGATGAGAAAGCGATCTTCCGCGCCGCGAGCCAAGCCAGCAAGGCGAGCGATTATCTGCTCGCCTTCGTAGGAGCCGGACAATGAGGCGCCGCGATCTTTCCACAGTCACCATCGGGGATGCCGAACGCCGCATGGTGATCGCGCTTGGCAAGATGACCACGCGGCAGGGCGATATCTTCTTGTCGATCCGCTTCGATGAAACACCCTATGACGAGCTGGCGTCGCGCCACGGTATCACCGTTGATGAGGTCACAAAGGACTTCGCCCGCGCGCTTGGCATGTGGTCGCGCTGCCTGCACGCGTGCTTCCCGCGCTTAGTCTGGCCATGGCTTTGATCGGCGGCGGGCCGGATGGCGCTTGCCATCCGGCCCGCCACATTTCAGGGTGAGAAGAATGCGAACCGGCCTCGATCATCTCCCGCAATCCAGGCAGCGCGAGCTCGCTGATGTCGTGCGCATCCTGTTCGAGGAATTCGCGACCGCGCATTCGCGCGGGACACAGGACTGGAACCGCAAGGGGCGCATCTTCAAGATCGTCCTTTATGGGAGCTATGCGCGCGGCGATTGGGTCGATGATCCGGTCGGTGGCTATCAGTCGGATTATGACATCCTCGTCGTCGTCAACAACGAGCGGCTGACCGAGTTCGAACATTGGTCGGCGGCCGAAGATCGCCTCATGCGTGAGGTCACGATCAACCACACACTGACCGCGCCGGTCAGCTTCATTGTCCATTCGCTGAAAGACGTGAACGCGCAGTTGGAGCGCGGACGGCCGTTCTTCATCGATATCGTTGAGCAGGGCATCGCGCTCTACGAGGCCGAGGGGTACGAGTTTGCGCAGCCGCGCAACCTTCCGCCCGAAGAAGCGCGAATTGAGGCGCAGAAGCATTTTGACCATTGGCATCCGCTCGGGACGCATGCTTTGAAGCTGGCGCGAACCAGCATTGACGACGGTGTACCTCGCGATGCCGCTTTCTTGATGCATCAGGCGGCAGAACGGCTCTACCATTGCGCGCTACTCGTGCTGTCCCTTTACAGCCCCAAATCCCACCGCCTCAATTTCCTGCGCTCGCAGTGCGAGCAGATTGCGCCCGCGCTGGTCGAAGCGTGGCCGCGCGACGACAAGTTCAGTCGCCGCTGCTTCGAGCTTCTGCGGCTCGCCTATGTCAACGCGCGCTACTCGCCGCACTACAAGATCAGCGCCGAGGAGCTGACCTGGATCGGCGAGCGCGTCGCTGTCCTCGAAGTTCTCGTCGAGAAAATTTGCCGCGATCATATTGCGGCGCTCGGCAGCGCGGATCGCGCCGCCGAATAGGGAGAAGCGAACTTGGAAGATCATGAAACGCTGGTCACGCTGACCGCCGATATTGTCGCCGCCCACGTCAGCAATAACAGCGTGGCGATTTCGGACATCCCGCTTGTCATTCGATCGGTCCACGAGGCGCTCGCCGGTCTGTCATCAAAGGCAGAGCCTGCGCCCGAACCGCAGCAGCCTGCGGTGTCGGTCCGCGCGTCGGTGAAGCCTGACTACATCGTCTGCCTCGAAGACGGGAAGAAGATGAAGATGCTTCGTCGCCACCTCATGACCGCCTATGGCATGACGCCCGGCGAGTATCGCGCGAAATGGAACCTGCCGAAGGACTATCCGATGGTCGCGCCCAACTACACCGAGAAGCGCCGGGAACTGGCGAAGCAGATCGGCCTCGGCACCAAGGGCCGCGGCGGCGGCCGCAAGCCCGCCGCGCGCGGGCGCGCCAAGGCCAAATAGCTTTGGTTGGCCGCGCCTTCGCGCGGCAACGAACCTCGCTGCCGTGCGTAAAACCGTGGACCAACATTCCACGGAGTATCCATGAAGAAACCCGTTCTTGCCGCCGGTGCGGCGACTGCCATCGCTGCGCCCATCGGCTATCTTCTCTGGAAATATTACCCGCGTCCCGGCCCCGTCGGTAATTACTCGGTGCCCGAGCCCGCCAAGGCGGTCGACCTTCGCCGCTACATGGGCCGCTGGTATGAGCAATATCGCTACGACGCCTCCTTCGAAGAAGGGCTCGAAGCCGTGACGGCGGACTATTCGCTGAACCGCGACGGCAGTGTTCGCGTCGTCAACCAGGGCCGGAAGGGCGGCTCCGGCGGCAAGCTTCGCAAGTCGGTCGGCAAGGCCAAGGTCGTGGACACGGCGACGAACGCGAAATTGAAGGTGTCCTTCTTCGGTCCCTTCTACGGCAATTATTGGGTGCTCGACCACTCGGAAGATTATCAATGGTCGATCGTCGGCGAGCCGTCCGGACGCTATCTGTGGGTGCTCACCCGCGATATAAAGCCGGGCGTCGAAATGCTGGATGAGCTCGAAGCGCGTGTCCGTGCGCTTGGCTATGACTGGTCTTTGATCCACTTCACTCAGCACTGATTGCGCCCTCTGCGAACGCGCGCTGCCCGCGCCGTCGCCAGAGCAGCAATTGCTGTTCGCGCGCTTCGCTGCGCAGCGTCGCCGCCGCTTCGATCAGCAACCCGAGAATGACCGCGCGATCATCGCCCGTCAGCTCGACCAGATCGGCCTTGGCGATAAGGCCGCCAAGCTCGATCAACTGGCGCGTGCGCTCGCGGCGTTTCATCTGCCAAGCCCGCGTGTCATGCCGCGCCCGCTTCGCCTGAAGCCGATTGCGGGCTTGCGCCGCTCGCCGATGCGCCGCCCGCGTTCCGGCTAGCGCCTTTGCGAGCGCGGGCGCCATCGCCGCGAAAGAAGGCCGCGCCGCTTTTGCGCCACGCCTCCTTTCGCGATGCGTCTGCGCCGACCGCTTCGAGCAGTGCGCCCGCAAGCTGTTCGATCGACAGGGCATCGGCACCGCAAGCGATCACCAGCTCGCCGAGTTGACCTTGCTTCTTCGTCTTGAGCGCCTTCGCCTTGTCGGTGAGCGCCTGGAGTTCGGCGTCGAAATCACGCGGTTTACGCATCATCTGTCTTTCCGTGAAAAGAGGTCGGGCGAACCAGCTATGACGGGTCATGGCGTCATTCAAGTAGCTGAAATCTTGTGAGAAGCTGTGATCCCGAGCGCGATGAAATCGTGTGAGGGCGCGCTTATACGTCGTGCCGACGTGCTCGTTTTGCCGTAAATGGATGGCGGTCATGGCGATCTATCATTTCTCGGCAAAAGTCATTTCGCGCGCCGCCGGCAGCAGCGCGGTCGCCGCCGCGGCCTATCGTTCGGCCGACCGGCTTCATGACGAGCGGCTCGGTCGCAGCCATGATTTCTCGAACAAGGCAGGTGTCGTCCACAGCGAGGTGCTACTGCCCGAGGGCGCTGACGAACAGTGGCGCGACCGGGAACGGCTTTGGAACGATGTCGAGGCGGCCGAGCTTCGCAAGGATGCGCAGCTTGCCCGTGAAGTCGAGTTCGCAATCCCGCGCGAGATGACCCAGGAACAGGGCACCGAGCTGGCGCGTGATTTTGTGCAAGCCGAGTTCGTCGACCGCGGCATGATCGCCGATCTCAATGTCCATTGGGATATCGGTGCCGACGGGCTGGCGCGGCCGCACGCGCATGTCATGCTGACGATGCGGGAAATCCGCGTCGGCGAGGATGGCAGCGCCGAGTTCGGCGCGAAGGTCCGCGACTGGAACCGGACCGAACTGCTGACCCACTGGCGCGAAGCCTGGTCCGAGCATGTCAACGAGCGGCTCGCCGCGCTCGATATCGATGCGCGCGTCGATCATCGGACCCTCGAAGCACAGGGGATCGACCTCGAACCCCAGCACAAGATCGGTCCGGCGGCGTCGCGCATGGCGGCGGAAGGACTGGAAGCCGACCGGCTCGCCGAGCATATCGAGATCGCCCGGTCTAACGGCGAGAAGATCCTTGCCGACCCTGGCATTGCGCTCGACGCGATCACGCACCGGCAGGCGACGTTCACAACCCGCGACCTCGCCATGTTCGTGCACCGCCACAGCGACGGCAAGGAGCAGTTCGATGCGGTGATGTCGGCGGTGAAGGCATCGCCCGAACTGATCGCACTCGGCAAGGACGGGCGCGGCGACGATCGGTTCACGTCGCGGTCGATGATCGAGACCGAACAGCGCCTCGAGCGGGCGACCGCCACGCTCGATGCACGCCGCAATCAGGGCGTTGCCGAACGCCATCGCGAACGGGCGCTGGCGAATGCCTCGGCGCGAGGCCTCGAGCTCTCCGCCGAGCAGCGCGGCGCGTTCGAACATGTCACATCGGCACGCGGCGTGAGTAACGTCATCGGCTATGCCGGGACGGGGAAGAGCGCCATGCTCGGCGTTGCCCGGGAGGCGTGGGAGGCGGCGGGCTATCAGGTGCAGGGCGCCGCGCTGTCCGGCATCGCGGCGGAAGGCTTGGAGCATGGTTCCGGGATCGCGTCGCGCACGATCGCCAGCCTAGAACATCAGTGGGCAAACGATCGCGGGCGTCTGACCGACAAGCATATCCTCGTCATTGATGAAGCCGGCATGGTCGGCACGCGGCAGCTCGAACGCGTCGTGTCCGAAGCCGAGAGGCAGGGCGCGAAAGTCGTTCTCGTCGGCGACCCCGAGCAGTTACAAGCCATCGAAGCGGGCGCTGCGTTCCGCGCGACCGCCGAGCGCCACGGCGCCGTCGAGATTATGGACATCCGCCGCCAGCAGGAAGACTGGCAGCGCGAGGCGACCCGCGACCTTGCTACTGGGCGGACCGGCGAGGCGATCGGTCGCTATGCGGAGGCGGGCTTTGTCCATGCCGCCGATACCCGCGAGGCCGCGCGGAGAGACCTCGTCGATGCGTGGGATCGTGACCGGCAGGCGCATCCGGATGCGAGCCGCATCATTCTGACCCACACCAACGACGAAGTGCGCGAGCTCAATGAGGCGGTGCGCGAGCGGCTGAAGGCCGGCGGTGGGCTTGGCCAAGAGGTTACGCTGGCGGTCGAGCGCGGCGAGCGCAGCTTCGCGACCGGCGACCGCATCATGTTCCTGAAGAACGAACGCGACCTTGGCGTGAAGAACGGATCGCTCGGAACGGTGCAGAGCGCGAGTCCGATGCGCATGGCGGTAATGCTCGACGACGGCCGCTGCGTCGCGTTCGAGGTGAAGGATTATGCCCATGTCGACCATGGCTATGCGGCGACAATCCACAAGGCGCAGGGGATGACGGTCGACCGGGTGCAGGTACTCGCGACGCCGGGGGTAGACAGCCATTCGACTTACGTCGCGCTGTCCAGGCATCGCGAGCAGGTCGATCTATATTATGGTCGCGACGATTTTGCGAACCAGAACAGCCTCGTCCGCGCGGCGTCGCGCGAGCGCGGCAAGGATATGGCGAGCGATTACCGAGGGCGGGAACCGGTCAAGGCTGCCGAGCAGAAACGCTCGATCTTCGCCGGGCTCAAGCTCAAGCGCAGCGTGTCCGTCGAAGCGCTGGGCAAAGGTCCCGAACAGACGCGCGAGGCGGCTCAGCGAAAGCTTCGCGTCAGCGCCCGTGCGCTCGATGCGGGATCGGACCGCAGTGCTCTCGACAGGGCGGTCGAGCGCTTTGCGCGCGCGCAGCGCGATATCGACGCCATGCACGCGAAGGGGCTCTCGCCCATTGGTCATCAGCGAAATGCCCTCGAGAGCGCCGCGCGCGACCTGGACGCACAGCAGGCAAGCGGTTCGAAGGACCTGTCGGCGGCGCTCCAGCGTGACCCGGCGCTTGTCGACGACGCGGCAAACGGGCGTGCTAAGCGTGCAATCGCGGCAATGCGCGCCGAGCGTGCATACAGGCTCGACGCGCCGGCGCGCGCCGACCGCTTCGTTGCCGAATGGCGCGCGCGCAGTGAAGAGCTGCGGCATCACAAGGCCAACCATGATTATGCCGGCAGCAAGCGTGTCGGCGCCCACCTCAACGACATGGCGAAAGCGCTGCACCGTGATCCGCAGCTCGAGTCGCTGCTTCGGAACCGCACCCACGAGCTCGGTCTGAAACGGCTTGAGAACAATAGCGTGTCTCACGCGCTCCAAGAGCATCTCCGCCCCTCGCGTTCGCTCGGCATCGGGCTGTAAGCCTCGCACCATGGATGACAATAGACCCGAAAACGCCCCCGAAGAGACCAGCGACGAGCTGGTCCCTTTGGACGAAGTCGCTCTCGATCAGGCATTTGCGCGGCTGTGCGGGCGCATATCAACACTCTCCAGAGCTGTGGACCGCTTTGCCGATCGTCAGGACGAACTCGTCGGCCGCGACTACAGCGAGGATCTTGCGAAGATCGAAAAGAGTTTCGGGGAGACGAGTGAGGCGCTCGACAATCTCGCCGCCCAGCCGGTCCTTCAACTGGCTCCCGATCGGCTCTCCGAGCAGCTCCGGATCGCGGGCGAACGCGTGCGATCCGACGATCACGCCAAATGGCAGAGCGCCGAGAACAAGCTCGGCGACATCACGCGCTCTCTCGAAAAGAGGCTCGGCGCGGCGCGGCTGCGCGACGAACAGAACCGATGGGTTGCCATAGGTGCCGGGATCGCCGCGGTCCTCGCGTTCGTCGCCGGGTGCACGATACCGCCAGTCATCGATCGGACGGTGCCCAAAAGCTGGCAGTGGCCCGAACGACGCGCCGCCAATCTACTCTACCGCGATATGTGGGGTGCAGGTGTCCGGTTGATGCAGGCGGCAGACCCAGAGCACTGGAATGCGCTGGCGCAGGCGTCTCGGATCTATGGCCAGAATGAAAGGGCTATCGAGGCCTGCCGGAAGCAGGCTGACCGGCGCAAGAAATCCGTCGGTTGCTCAATAGAAATCGAACCGAACGCGGCTCCGTCCTAGGCGTCCACCTTGCGCCTGAACTCGGCCGTTGCGGCCGTTTCCGAGCAACACCCGAAAGCGGACGTTCGGTTTCTCGGCGATCAAAGGCAACCACGCGCCTAGTCTAAGCCGTAGCTGGCGCTTGGGTGATGACTCCAAAGCTACCTTTCGGTGCATGAAGCATGCCCGTCAACTTAGGTCATGAGCACATCTATTGCGAAGGTGCGCTTCGGGCGGGTCGAGGAGCCGCTATACGGCAAGGCAACCTAGTCCTTCGATTGATTGGCTCGCTTCGCATGCTTTGGGGGCGGGCCATTCTTTCTGCCCGAAGTTCTGGGGCGGCACTCTTTTCTCATTCGGTCCCTTTTTTTGTCTTTTCGCACGAAAAATCCGCTAGGATGATCCTGCTTTGTTCTGGACTCTCGGGATGGTAGAGGGACGTTATGGGTGTTTTGCAAAAGGCGTTGGAGGAGAGCTTCAGGGATGTGCCCCGGGCAGTGGTCCGCAAGGTAGTCGAGGAAAAGATCGCGGAGCATTGTGCCGTGGACCCAGACACTATTGACTGCGTCGTCGCCGCCATCTTGGACCGCGAAGACGATAGTGACGAAGTTGAAATCGATCTGCCGTTCGATCTCGAGTTTACCGAGGACGACATCGCGAAGATGGAGTGTTCGATCGAAGATCTAATAGAAGGCATTCCGGGGCTCGTCGAGACGATGGGTAAGGATTTCGGACGCGGTCTTGCGGATGACTGTCGCGAACGATGGAAATCACACTACGAAATCATCGCCACCGAGCGTGAGGCTATGCGCGCCAAGATTTCGGCGAACTGGGGCGACGCTTTTGCTGACCTGCGCATGCTCATCGAACTTTGTGCAGGCTATGGTGATGAATTCAACCGCACTCATTTGCAAGCGCGGCGGAAGCGAAATCAGGTTCGTAATCATGTGTTGAGCCGCTTGCATATACGGGCGTGTAGGGTCTCCGAGGAAATCGCTCTTCTGCTCGAGAATGGCTATGCCGAAGGCGCCGAGGCGCGCTGGCGTACATTGTTGGAAGTATCGGTAACGATGCTTCTCATCAAATTGGGCGGCGATATCTTGGCGCAGCGATATCTCGATCATGAGGTGATCGAAGCGCGGAAAATGGTCGATGACCATGATCGCGCATTGGGGGCGGGATCCAAGGCTAAGATGCGAATAAGTACTATTGATCGCAAGGATCTCAATGCTGATCATGCCCGCGCCATTCACAAGTATGGGAAGGCGTTTCAGGGGATGTACGGCTGGGCATCGGGGCAACTCGGCATCTGCGACCAGCCACAATTTCACCATCTTCAGGAAGTTGCCGGAAATTTGGCGATGAAGCTCCAGTATCGGCTAGCTTGTTTCGGCGTTCATGCTAGCCCTCGAAAGCTCGTGCAGCCGATGCATCAATGGGACCCAACCACGCATGTTCCCGGCCTCTTCTCAGCCGGTTTTGAAAGCTCCGGGATCAATACAGCCTATACCTTGGTTCAGGCTACATTGACGTTATTCGGCGATGAGTGGGATCTCGACGAGCTTGTTGAGCTTCGTGTTCTTGTCTGTGTCCGCGACGATGTCGCGATGAAGATGGGAACAACGGCACAGCGCATCGAGCGCGAAGAGCAGCGAGCTATCGACCGGGCTCTTCGACGTCCCCACCGGAGAGCGCCGCCTTCCAAATCGAAGCGCTGAGCCCGAGTCTTCTCGGTCTAGCGGAAGCGCGGTAGGCGATTCCGGGCGTACACCAACTAGAGCGAAGGTCGAAGGCAATGCCAATTTTGTTCTCGTTTTGACTTCCCAATAGAGTTGATATCGCTAGGGTTCGACCAAGATCGTTGACCATCGCGAGATAACATTGACTGAAGAATATATTGAACTGGGACGGACATTTCACGAACTTTCCGTGAAAAGTGGGGATAGCGATGAATTCGACTATCGGAATCTTCGCTTTGGGAAGGGGCTGAGTTGGCCGGATCTCATCGCCGGATACCGGACAATTATCCTGTCGGAAGCAGGTGCAGGTAAGACCGAAGAGATACGCCACTCGACGCAGATGCTACGGAATGAGGGTAAACCTGCCTTTTTCCTGCGGCTCGAACACGTCGCCGATGATTTCGAGATCGCATTTGAAGTAGGAATCCTTGCAGAGTTCGAACGATGGCTGGCTTCCGACGAAGAAGGATGGCTGTTTCTGGATTCTGTTGATGAAGCTCGATTGCGGGAGCCAAAAGACTTTGAAAAGGCAATCCGCAAGATCGGCGCCCGCCTGTCGGCAGCATTGCAGCGAACGCACATCGTACTCACCAGCCGGGGAGCCGCATGGCGGCCGGTGACCGACCTCAAGCTTTGCCAGCAACAGCTAAAATATGCCGCACCCAAGCCGACCGCCTCAGCCGAACCTTCAGAGGAAGAAACTGAAACGGCTTCAGATTCGGATAAAAACGGGAACCCCTTCCTGATCGTCGCCTTGGATGACCTTAGCGAACAGCAGGTTGAGAAATTTGCCAAAGCCAGAGGCATCGCAAATCCAAAACCTTTCACTGATGCGATTGAACGGGCCGATGCCTGGTCGATGGCAACGCGCCCCGACGATCTGAGCGAGCTCGTCGAATACTGGGAAAAGCACCAGCGCATCGGTAACCGGCTTGAACTGATGCAATCGAGCATCGCGCGGCGCTTGGCCGAACGCGATCAAAATCGCGAAGAAGCCTTACCTCTATCTGCCGCCGACGCGCACATGGGAGCGCGAAGCGTTGCCGCCGCAGCGACATTGGCTCAAGAATCGACCATCCGCGTTCCGGATGGATCAGAAAATACCAAAGGCATTGCCGTTGCGGCCGTATTGCCCGGTTGGGATAGCAAGAAAACCGCAGCGCTGCTCTCGCGTCCGATTTTTGATGAAGCGATCTATCAGACGGTTCGCTTCCATCATCGAACTGTGCGTGAATATCTCACGGCGGAATGGCTGAAAGGCCTGCTCGATCGCGGAACGTCGCGGCGTAAAATCGAAGCCCTTCTCTTTCGGAACCAATATGGGCAGAAAGTCATCGTTCCGACGATGCGCCCCGTGCTCGTATGGCTCATCCTGCTGGACGATAAGATACGCGAACGCGCGCTAGCCATCTCGCCCGAGCTTATTTTCGAGGGCGGTGAACCGAAAGCTCTGCCCCTCGCGACACGGCAGAAAATACTTCGCGATGTCTGCGAAACGATGGCTACTGATATCACACGCAGCTCGACCAGTGACTATCGTGCGATTCAACGCTTCGCCGACAAAGACATCGCCGACGATGTGAAGGCACTGTTGGAGAAGTACGCGTCCAACAACGAGCTGTTGTGGTTTCTTTTGCGCATGGTGTGGCAGGGTGAACTCGCGGAAGCCTTGCCGGAAGCAAAGCAAATCGCTTTGAATCCCAAGGCGGCTCGGTTTGTACGCATTGCTGCGTTTCGCGCTGTTCGTGCAGTCGGCTCCGATTCCGAAAAATTGGAGATGAGGAAGCACTTCTTGGATGAGGCTTCGGCTCTCAACCGCGAGTGGTTTGCTGAGCTGTTGGAAGATTTGCCGCCGACCAAATCGTCGGTGGAATGGGTTCTCGCCTGTGTCACTAAGCTTAAATCGAGGGATCGCAACACCATCGACGGGTTGCCACAGGCGCTGGATACCTTTGTGGCAGCGCTTGAGCCCGATCTTGTGGCCGAGTTGCTTGTCGGGCTGAATGTCCTCATCTGCAAGCGCCCTGTAGTCGAGCGTCGCTTTTGCGAGATTTCAAACCGCTATGGCTGGCTGATAAAGAGCGCAGCCCAAGCTGCGGAACGTCTCATTGTCGCCCGACATCCAGCTGCGTTGCAGACGCCAACCCTTTCGATCCTTCAGAAATTGCCATCGGCTCAGCATTACCGTGATTGGGATTTGCGCGATATTCGATCCAGCATCCCGAGCTTGGTGCCCGCATGGCCGGAATTGAACGACGCCTTGTTCTGGTACGAGGTTGGCCAAGCACGGCGATACCGGCTGAAAAAGAGAAAAGAGCGGCTGATCGACGTATGGCAGGTATCTCTGTTCGGTTCCTATTGGCAGTTTGAGCCTGACGATTTCGACCGTGTATTGCCACAGGTAAAATTGCGCACGCTCGGCGACGATCGCCTTGTCGCCTTGTCGCTCGCATTCCGGCTGTATGTGCAAGCGCTGCGCCCGAGGAAGGCGCTTGGAGCTTTGAAAGCTGCGGTAGCAAAAACGCCAGCACTTGACTCCGCGCTACAAACACACCTGCATCCGCCCCCACCGACCGAGGACCAAAAGCGCTGGAAGCGATCGAACGCCGGATATGAGCGGCGGCGTAAAAAACAGGAAGCGGCCAGCGCCGAACGAAAGCAAAAATGGAAAGACGATCTTGCCGCCCATGTGGCGCTATTACGCGACCCCAGACTGACTGATCCAACAGCCATCACCAATCGGCAATATTATCTTCACGAGAGGATGAGGGAGCTAGAATCCCAATCGTCACGCTGGACCGATGGTCGTTGGCAGATATTGGAAGCGGAGTTCGGCAACGAGATCGCGCACGCATTTCGTGATGGGGTAGTCGCCTATTGGCGGCGCCATCGCCCAAAGCTGCGCTCGGAAGGGAAAGCCGGAGGTAGCACGACATTGCGCGTAATCTTCGGGCTCACCGGCCTTAGTATCGAGGCGCGTGAAACCGATAACTGGGCTTCTAGTCTTAGTGACGCAGATGCCGAAATCGCATTCCGCTATGCGATGGAAGAGTTGAACGGATTTCCCGAATGGATGCCCGAGCTGTTTGCGGCATTTCCAGACCTTATCACCAAGCTGCTGCTTCGCGAGGTAGATCGCGACTTGCGCATCGAGACGGTCGAGACGGAAAGCCACTATGCGCTTTATGACCTTAGTTGGAGTGGGTCATGGGCGTGGGAAAAAATAAGCGAACCCATTCTCGAACGCTTGGAAAAGCGCGAGCCCAAGAACCTGAAAAATCTGGATTATATGCTGAGCATCATCCACGGCGCGGATATTGCTCCCGAACGGCTCGCAAAACTTGCTGCGGCGCGTAGCGAGGACCGGCGAATTGTGCATGCAGCCCGCTGGTACGCGGTTTGGGCAGGCATAGAGCCGGAGAAGGCCATACCGGCGCTCGCGGCACGCCTGAAGACAACCAAATTGCCAGCAACGCAAACCAGTTTCGCGATGCAATTCATCACCCACCTGCTCGGCGGTCGCCGCAATCCGGCGAAAGGCGGTAGCGCGTTCCGCAATCCCGAAAATCTCAAAAATCTCTATGCGCTCATGCACCAATATGTCCGTGAGAAAGAGGATATTGAGCGCGCCGGTAAGGGAGTTTATTCGCCGGGCCTGCGTGATGATGCTCAGGATGCGAGAAATCAGCTCTTTTCCCTGCTCAAAGAAATCCCAGGCAAAGAGGCATATCTGGCTCTGATTGAATTGGCGCACCTTCACCCCGAGCCCTCGTCGCGACCGTGGATGCGGCATCACGCAAAGGCAAAAGCCGAACTGGATGCCGATCTCACCCCCTGGACGATCGCGCAGATGCTCGAATTCCAAACGGCGATTGAACGTACCCCCGCCAACCATAGGGAATTGTTCGAGCTGGCAGAAATGCGCCTGCTCGATCTCAAGGACAATCTTGAGCATGGCGACAGCAGCATCGCTGACATCCTTCTCAAGGGGGCGACGAAAGAAACTGATATGCGCAAATATATCGGGGATTGGTGTCGCCAGCAGGCGCAAGGCCGGTATTCCATTCCACAGGAAGAAGAGCTTGCTGACGGGAAAAAGCCGGATCTACGTTTTCAGGGTAATGGGTTCGACGGGCCGGTGCCCGCCGAGCTGAAGCTTGCCGACAAATGGTCAGGACCGGACCTTTTCGAGCGATTGGAAAATCAGCTTTGCGGCGATTACCTTCGCGATAATCGCTCCAGCCGCGGTCTTTTCGTACTGGTCTATCGGGGCGAGACGCAGCGCTGGCAGCTACCCAATTCAAAAACTCGCGTGGATTTCGCAGGATTGGTTGCGGCCCTTCAGACCCATTGGCAAACAATTTCCAGCAAGTTTCCCAGCGTCGATGAAGTTCGAGTGCTTGGCATCGACCTGACCCGGCGGACCCAGTAGCGCGGAAAAATGAGCAAAGGATATAAAGGAAAAACCTGCGTCTATTGCGGGGAGCTGGAAACTTCCCAAACCGCCGATCATGTGTTCTCGCGTGAACTGTTCCCGAAGAATGGCCGCGCGAACCTGCCGAAAGTGCCTGCGTGCGAGCCCTGCAATCAGGAGAAGTCGGCCCTTGAGCATTACCTGACCGCCGTGTTGCCGTTTGCCAGCCAGCACCCCGAGGCAAGCAAATTGCTTGAGGAACGGGTTCCTGACCGATTGGCCAAAAACGTGAAGCTCCATCGTGAGATCGCTGCGGGGCGTGGCAACGTCATGCTGCGCGAACATGGAACGCTCAGTCCGCGAATGACCATTCCTTTCGAGGGCAAAAAATTGTCGGCGCTATTTCGGATGGTGCTGCGCGGGCTGGTCGCCCATCACTGGAACGTGTTCGTTCCGCAGGACTATCACGTGGGTGCAGGAATTCTGACCCCGACCGGCGACCAGTTCATGCGGCAGCTTTTCATGAAGAGACCTAATCAGCACGTCGCGGCCAACCTCAGCAATGGTCTGATGCTGTATGAAGGCGTTCAGGGGATCGACAATCCGGCGCTGACGATATGGCGGTTCCAAATCTACGGCGGCACTCAATTTGGCGGTGATCCTCGCGCAGCGAACGAAGTGGCATCGGATATCTGGGCGATGAGCACTCATATGGCCATCCCCGATCTTTTCGATACTGGCTAACTGGAGCGAGCTGTCCTCAACCAACTCGAATTCGGCGGCAAAACTGAGTTGCTCAGCGATGTTGAGACGACGGCAAAAAAGGGGGGCAGCTTTGCAAAAAGCGCGAGACACTATCGAGCAGATTTTGGAGGAATTGCAATCGCTCAAAGCCGCTCCCTTTTCCAAAACCGGTCCCGGTGAGATGCCCGAAATTCCGGGGTGGATCAGCGCTGGTAACGGCGACTCGCTAATCATAAATAGCGCTATCAGCGAGTTGATTTCGGAGCTTGCAGGAGTCTTGTTCATAGCGCGGCCGCAGCTCGCGAATGCCATTTCGACCAAGGATTGGGCCTCGATCGTTCAGCGCGCGATTGGGCCTATCTTGGCTGAGATCGATCTCGATTTGCCGTTGGCAGCGAGCGCGCAGGATGCCCACATCGCGCTCAACGGCGAGCTCGACCAAACGAAGTGGAACTTTGACAAACGGACCTTCTTATTTGGCTGTTCGCTCATCGAGCATCATGAAATCCCGCCCTTCGCCGTCGGCCCGGTCACGATTAGCCGCCGCAATACTTGGCTTGATGCGGCATTGGCCGAGGGACGCATAACGCCCGTCACCCACCGTCGCTTGACTGCGCGTTGGTCGGGGAAAAAAGTTCGGCGCCGCAAAGGATCGGTCGATAGCGTCAATGAATCCGACATTTTTGATACCGTGGGCGAAGCGCCCTACATCTGTTCGGTCGAAACCGATGGTCTGTTTGGCAGTTTTGCAAAGGAAAAGGCACTTCTCGCCGCGCGCATCGCTGTCGTCGGTGTGGCGCTCATGTGGGTGAGCCCAAGAAATGCGCTTCGGGATATCAACTTTACATATGACGGGCCGCCCTACATCGAGACTTATGTCTTCTACCAAGATCGCCCTGAATCGCTTGGCGGCAGGCGCCGGGCGCGCTCATTCCATGGGCTCACCATCTTTAAGGACAACTGGGAGACGCTCGTCTCTCAACGCGCTGATTGGTGGGCGACCCTAGCGGAAACCATAGAGTTTTTGCTCGGCGATCCGGCGGCAGCACGCCGCCCCAAGCTCATGAATAGTTTCGCTCACGCGCTCATCTGGTTTCATGAAGCGTGCCGCGAACCCATACCCATGATTGCGATCACCAAATTTATGTCATGTCTAGATGCGCTTGCCTGCGGCAAAGGCGGCGGCGGGATCATGAACTTGATTTCAGCGCGTATGGGTGTTGAGCCCACTACGCCGATCCGAAAGGATGGCCAACCATACAAGGTCGTCGTGAACGAGCTCTATTCACAAGGGCGGAGCCGTCTCCTTCATGGCAACAGCGATCGACTCGGACGCGATTGGGAAGACCCGCGCGGGCTTGCCGAAACGCTCGCGCGCCGATGCCTGATCCACTGTTTCCACTGGGCTGCTCGCCATAGCGAGAATGATGACCCGCTGCAGATGTCCGTGCAAGAATGAGAACTGAGAACTGTCGGCTGGCGCCGCCAGTTTCCTTCTGCCAGGCCTCGGCTGAGATATGTTCGACTGCCTCAATGAGCGGCCTGAGCTCCATTCTCTAAAGCTCAGACCCAGTGAGGCTTCCCCCGGGCTTGGCCTTCTCAGCCTGCTATGTCTCGCGACTTTGGCTGCTTTCGTCGATCTTTTTCCAAAAGCCGCCAGTCTGCAACCGTTGAGAGTTTCGGACGCCGCCAGGCGTCGGAAAGTCTTCGATGCCCGAACCGCGGTGGTCATGGTGCGAGCTATGGGGAAAGCTGTTTTGCGCTGATGTTGGGATAGCCAGGCGCTGCCCAAAAGCAGACGTGCGCGATATCGGACCGTCTGGATATGGGTCGCAAAAGCGGACATGCAAAAGCAGACGGGCTGATTTTGGTGGTGTGATGTCTGCTTTTGGGCAGCGTCGGCTTGAGCGGGTCCGCTTCCAGGCGCGGGTGTGCGCTGGATCGTGTCTGCGCCAGGCCGTGCCGGGTCACGGCGCAGGTGCCCCGGATGAGACCGCAAGCTGGGGCGGCGCGCGGGGCTGGTAGCGGCGCTCGAAGACCTCGATGATGATCATGGTACCGCCGCAGCACGGGCAGGTTGGCCCGGGCCCTGCATCGACGACGGGCTCGTCGGTCGGCGGAGGTGCGACATCGAGCAGGCGGCGGGCGCGTTCGAGATGATCCTTGCGGCGTGCGCTGGCGAGGAGGCCATAGTGGCGGATGCGGTGGAACCCGCGCGGCAGGGCGTGGAGGAGGAACCGGCGGATGAACTCGTCGGCGGCGAGTGTCATGACCTGCTGCCGTCCGGCGCCGGCCTTGCGGTAATCCTTGTAGCGGAAGGTGACGCCTTCCTCGTCGAACCGGAGGAGCCGACTGTTCGATATGGCGACCCGGTGGGTGTAGCGGGAGAGATAAGCGAGCACCGCCTCAGGGCCAGCGAACGGCGGCTTGGCGTAGACGACCCAGCGCTTCTTCCTGACGGGTGAGAGGTGCCGCAGGAACGCGCGCCGCTCGGCAAGCTGCGACATGGTGCCGAAGAAGGCGAGCTGCCCGCGGTCATGGAGGGCGCGCAGCCGGGTGAGGAAAAGCCGGCGGAAGAGCGCGCCGAGCACGCGAACCGGGAGCAGGAAGGCGGGGCGTGCCGATATCCAGCGCGTTCCATCGCGCGATAGGCCGCCGCCGGGTACGATCATGTGGATGTGGGGATGGTGGGTCAGCGCCGAGCCCCAGGTGTGGAGGACGGCGGTGATGCCGATCCGGGCGCCGAGGTGCTTCGGGTCGGCGGCGATGGTCAGCATCGTATCGGCGGCGGCCTTGAACAGCAGATCGTAGACCAGCGCCTTGTTGTGGAAGGCGATGGCGGCGACCTCGGCAGGCAGGGTGAACACGACATGGAAGTAACCGACCGGGAGCAGGTCGGCCTCGCGCGCTTCGAGCCAGCTGCGCGCGGCGGCGCCCTGGCACCTGGGGCAGTGCCGGTTGCGGCAGCTGTTATAGGCGATCCGCCAGTGCCCGCAGTCGGTGCAGGCCTCGACATGACCGCCGAGCGCGGCGGTGCGGCAATGCTCGATCGCCGACATGATCTTGAGCTGGTGCAGGCTGAGATGCCCGGCATGGGCGGCGCGGTAGGTTGGCCCGGCAGCGCGGAAGACGTCGGCGACCTCGAGTGAGGCGCGCATCGGCCTCAGCCGTCGGGCGCTTCCTCGCTGGGCGATGCGAGCGCGAGCCTGTCGAGCGGACTGACGATCGACCGCACCGTCTTGGTCGCCACCTGGGTGTAAAAGGCGGTGGTGCCCAGCTTGGCGTGACCGAGCAGCGCCTGGATGACGCGGATATCGACACCGTCCTCAAGCAGGTGGGTGGCGAAGCTGTGGCGCAGGGTATGCGGTCCGACGCGCTTGTCGATGTCCGCCGCCTCCGCGGCTTCGACGACGACGCGGTAGAGCTGCCGCGTGCTGATCGGCGCCGCGGCGCTCTGTCCGGGAAAGAGCCAGCCGTCGGGGACAAGGATGCCCTGTTGCCGCCCAGCGCGCCACCAGTCGCGCAGGAGCAGGAGCAGGCCTTCGGGAAGCATGGCGTTGCGGTAGCGCCCGCCTTTGCCGCGCTCGATCCGAAGCAGCATGCGCTTGCTGTCGATATCGCTGACCTTGAGCGCCGACACCTCGGCGACGCGTAGGCCCGCGCCACAGGCGACCGACAGCGCAGCCTGGTGCTTGAGGCTGCGGGTCGCATCGAGCAGGCGCTTTACCTCGGCCATCGTCAGCACGACCGGGATCTTGCGTACCTGCCTGGTGCGGACGAGCTTGCGCGCGAGGTCGGGGCGGTCGAGCGTGTGCGTGAAGAAGAACCTCAGCGCGCCGACGATGCTGTTCATGGTCGGCGCCGGGACGCCCGCCTGCTGCTGCTCGATCTGGAACCGCCGAATGTCCTCGGCGCCTGCGGTGTGCGGCGAGCGTCCGAGCCAGGTCGCGAACCGCCCCACATCGCGAAGATAATTACGCTGCGTCTCCTTCGAGAAGCGGCGCATGGTCATGTCGTCGATCAGGCGCTGGCGCAGCGGGCTGATCGGGCCAATCTGGATAAGCTCGTTCATCGTTCGACTCCTCAGGTGAAGGAGTCGAGAGGGTCCACCTGCGGCAGCCCACGTTCAATCAGGTGCGGCGCTCGCTCGGCCGCTTTACATCGAGGCTAGCACCAATCCGCGGAGCGGTTCGTGCACCGGCCATTCACGGCGGCGATTTGGCTCAGTGCCCTATTTGCGGCCCAGGCCCTATCGCAGGAAGGATTGAAAAATACGGTGCAGCTGTGATGGGGCTGAGGGGCAAGTTATGGCTTTGAAGATTGAAGCCAATCCGATAGCTCGCTTGCCGCGTCGTGCGCCGAGCGTTTGATGTCGCATTCCCAAACGACTGCTACTCGCCAATTTTCAGCCAGCAAGGCCTTCTCGTGCTTTAGGTCGCGGGAGAGGTTCGCGTTGAACTTTTCCGCCCAGAAGTCGGGTCTCGTTGCGGGCGTCGTTGCGAAGCGGCATCCCTCATGACGATGCCAGAAGCAGCCGTGAACGAATACGGCGGCTCGGTATCGCGGAAAGACGAGATCGGGAGTGCCTGGAAGGCGGCGGTCATGCAGGCGGAAGCGGTAGCCGAGTGCGTGCATGGCCTTGCGCAGCAGCAATTCAGGCTTCGTATCCTTGCTGCGGATATTGGCCATCATTCTGGATCTTGTTGCGGTGTCGACGATGTCGACCAATGCCGTTTCTCCCTGGCGCGTTCCGCTGGACCTGGTAAGAGGCCCGCGACAAGGGAAATTTCGTGATGACCAGCCGCATCTTCAAGACCGTTGATCTGTTTGCCGGCCCGGGAGGTTTGGCGGAGGGATTTTCGTCGCTCAAGGAAGGAGGTCGAGCCGTATTCGACATAGCTCTTTCGGTGGAGAAGGAACCATCGGCGTTCCGTACTCTCCGGCTTCGCGCCTTCACGCGGCAGTTCCCCAGACTTCCGGACGCCTATTACAGCTATGTTGCTGGTGCGATTTCGCGCGAGGAATTGATCGCGGCGCATCCCGCCGAATGGAAGGCCGCGGAAGACGAGACAGCAATGCTTGAGCTCGGGACCGATGAGGCGAAAGAGGAGATCGATCAGCGGCTCCATTCAATCAGGGCGGAAGCAGGTGACGACACAGTCCTGATCGGAGGCCCGCCATGTCAGGCTTACTCGCTCGTCGGCCGCGCCAGAAATCGCGGGAACCTTGCCTATGATCCCGCGGCGGACCATCGACACTTCCTGTATCAGGAATATATCAGAATTCTCGACAGGCTCCGGCCCGCGGCCTTCGTGATGGAGAATGTCAAAGGCATCCTGTCGTCGAAGGTGGAAGGCGAGGGCATCTTCGAACGGGTGCTCGCGGATCTCCGAAATGCTGGCGGGATGCCGGGTCAGTATACGCTCTTGCCTCTGGTCTGTGGCGGGAAGGGAAAGCATGGTGATTATGTCATCCGCAGCGAGCTCTATGGAATTCCGCAGCGACGGCACCGGGTCATTCTCCTGGGCATTCGGTCAGACCGACTGACGGGGCATCCGGACCAGGTTAACCGGAGACTTTCGAGCAGCATGGCTGCTTGCAGTGTGGCCGATGTGCTAGGGAACATGCCCAAGCTTCGCAGCGGGCTAAGTCGGCAGCCAGATTCCGAAAGCGCCTGGCGGTCGGCCGTCATCGAGGCCTTCGGAGCGGCCGCTCGGGCCTGCCGGGAGTCTTCATCGGATGACCTTGGCGAAGTGGCCTTGGCATTGATGGGTCACCGCGAAACGCTGACCGAGGCAAAGGAAACACTGCCTCGCAGTGATCGCCGCGTCACTGCCGTTCGCGACAACTGGCTAAGCGCGTGGCTGGTCGATGAGCAGCTCCCCGTGCTGCCCAATCACGAAACGCGTGGTCACATGACCACAGACCTTGCCCGATATGCCTTTGCGGCGACCTTTGCCGAGTGTCATGCCCGTTCCCCCAAGGCGGATGAATATCCGCGGGAACTCGCTCCCGATCATCGCAGCTGGGAAAGCGGCAAGTTCGCCGACAGATTTCGGGTTCAGCTCTGGAACGAGCCATCGACCACGATCACGAGCCATATCTCGAAGGACGGGCATTATTTCATCCATCCCGACCCGCTTCAGTGTCGCAGCCTTACGGTGAGGGAAGCTGCGCGCCTACAGACATTTCCAGACAACTATTTTTTTGAGGGCAATCGAACCGAACAGTATGTTCAGGTCGGCAACGCCGTCCCGCCGCTGCTCGCACACCAGATCGCAAAGATCGTCCATGGCCTGTTGGTGGCCAACCCCTCCGACTGATACTCCGGTGATTGCCGCTGCCGGTTCAGTCTTCCGGATAGAATTTCTCCAGCTTATCGGCGATGGCGAGTGCCGCGCGGCATTGCGCTTCGCTGGGCGCCCTACCGGATGATAGCGAGCAGGCGTTCAGTATGCCCGCTTCCTTTGGCGTAAGCTTTCCGATCGATTCACCGAAGGCGATGAGCTGGACCCAATATTGCGAACCCAATCCTATTACCTCGCGTTGAGCCTCGATACCGCTTTTCTCCTTTCGCTCGCGTCGATCGTCGCGCTTGGCTGCGCGCGCCTCATCAGGATCGATCAGGCTGTCCTCGAAGTCGGTATCGTAGTCCACGCGCCGGTTCGCGAGCGATGACCAGCATGCCTGCTTCTTGGCCCACTCGCTCAGGTTTCTGACGCCGGGTGGGGGGCTTGTGATGACGTCGTTTGCTGCTGCGGCGGCGGCGAGGCTTGCCCTTTCGAGGATGGCCGGCACGCGCTGGAGTCTCCACACATTATCGAGATCGATGACCTTCTTTCTGGCGTCGGCGTCATGCACGAGCTTCGCGAAGGCGTAGGTGACGATATTCGCGCGGTAGCCTCCGGTGTACCAAGGCTGGTGCGGGACGAGACGTTCGATGTGCCGGAATATGATCGCCTTGGCGATGACCCTTCGGAACCAGGTCTCATCGAAGCCGGCATCGCTTCGGCCCCATTCATCACCAACGGCCTTCGCCATTTCGGAGAAGTTCTTCTGGGCGCCAAGACTGACGACATGAGGCTTGCATCGCCAAGAGTTTTCGAACTTGGCGAGATCGGTCTTCGTGAGGAACTGGCTCTTCGGATATTCGGCGTCGAACTTCTTGCGATCGGAAACGCTTCGACGACCACGCCCATCGGCATATTGTCCGCGCGCACGTTCGTAGAACCACTTGGTTTCGCGGTAATTGCTGTCTCCAGCCGGCGAAAGGATCTGTCGGGAATATTGCTGCATCCGGATGTGAAACGGATGGTTCGCGAAGAAGTCGGCGGCGTTCACCTTGTTCTGGCTGTTGGCATATTGCGAGATCAGCGGCACCACCTCTTCCGCATCATGCGGAGGGACAACGGTCAGCTTCATCTGTACGAAGACGTCTGCAAGCTCCTCCTGCTTTCGTGCTGCGTGGATCGACGCCGTGGTCTGGCCGCCATTCACGATCTGGAAGTTGGTGGCCGACATCAGAAAGAGGCCTTCGCCCATATCGGCGATCTCGACGCTTTCGGCCGTGGCTGTCAGCCCGTTGTTGTAGGAAAAGAACATGCTGGGCGCGTCCCGAATGGTATCGCGAATTCCCTTGTTCACCTTGTTGCGTGCCTGAAGGAAACTTCGGACGTTGGCTTCGAGGAGTCGCGCTTCCCACTTGTCATAGATGGCGGCAAGCTGCTTGCCGGGAATGACCGCAATATAGCTTTCGAGCGGAGCGCCATCGTACGAAGCCTTGAGCACCGGAATCGGTTCGCCAAACTCTTCGGCGAAATCGACCACCAGTTCTCCGCGGGTCTGTCCCGACGACACATAGCGGTGCAGACGCGAGATATCCCAGACGTTGGAGGTCACGGGGACGCCGCCGATGGCTCCGACAGGTTGTGCGTCCGTCGTGGCCCGGTTTTCGCGATTAGTGACGAGAATCAGCTTGATCTTGCGTATCTGTTTCCAGACACGCGTTATCAGATCGGAAAGGACGAAAGCATTGCTCGTCTCCTCGAGCTTCTCGCGAAATTCTTTGGTCCGCGCTGCCACGACGAATTCGACAAGGCGTGTCAGTAGCTTGTTGATGTCAGCCTTGAGGATCGACTGCAGGTCATCCGCCACATTGAAATCGCAGATGATGAGGCTGAGTACGCCCTCGTCATCGGCGGGGTCCCATGCATAGGCATCGACCTGGATTGCCTTGGCGCCGTGCTTGCCCGAATGATAGGCTTGCGACAGTGAGGAGACCTCGCCCGCCTCGTCGAGGATTTCCGCGACAATTTCAAGAAATGCCTCGGTCGTGATCATTCCCATCGCATCGGCGTCGCGCTGAACTTCGGCGAGGAGTTCCCGATGATATTCGTGAAGCTCTTCCATCATTCGCTCCCGTCTGAAATCAGACGGTCTAGGATGTCGTCCGCGATCGCGAAGGGGGCGCAGGCATCAAGACCGATGCTGTAGCGAACACCCGTAACCCCGTTTGGCAACGGGCCTGTAATGCGCGGAAAGCCATCCAGCACTTCGAATTCAAGGTTCTTGCCGATCAGCCAGCGCCGCTCGGAATAGTCGTGAGCAAAATCGAACCCTGATTCAGCCAAGGCCTGTTCCCAGAGCATGTACGCTTCCGCGTCTTCCATCGAGAATTGGCTGTCGAGCTCTGACACATGATCGGTGAGCGTCTTCCCCGCCGGTTTGACGACAGCGTCAACGGGTGTGACGACGAGAAACAGGCGGCACCCCGGTACGTCGGTGAGCTGATCCTCGGAGGATATCGTGACATGCGGCCGAGCAGCACCGCGACGGGCCTTCACCTCGACAAGATTGTCTCCGAGTTCGAAGTCCTTCGACGATCCGGAGGGCCCCTTCCAGGCCTCGATAGCAGCTCGATGACCGAGAAGACTGATCAGCCGGGCGAGAAAGTTGAGTTCGCCCAGGAGCCCTCGCTGCTCCTCCACAGACAGCTGATCCGCACGGCCGCCACGCAGAAGGTGATGCCAGCGCATTGTGCGGCGGAGCACCCGATTCAACGCGTCCTCATTCTCCGCGGCAGCTTCGCCCGCCCGCACGATGTCGGCGCAGAATTCGGCGAAAAGTTCGCGCTGCTCGCTATCCCTCAGCACGAGAAACAGCGATCTTTTGCCGGCTATCTCGCGATAGCCGAGATCAAGATTGCGCATCCTCGGTAGGGGACGGACTTCCGCTGTGCCCTCCGTCAGTCTCAGCAACAAGCCCGGCTCGCCGTTGCCGGCGAGTATCCAGAAGAAGTCGTGTCGCCCATCTGGTGATACACGTCGGGCATCGATGCCGCCGACGGCAAGTCCCGCCCAAGGATCGTCAGGCATTCTCGTCCTCCATCTCCGCGTCCTCATCTTCGTCGGGTTCACCAAAGAGTTCGCGAAGCTTTGTGGTATTCAGGACATATTCTACCCGCGTGTCCGGTCGCGACGAGGGCGGGAAGCTGATGCCCCAGCCGACGACGGGGTCGGTCGGAAGTCTTGCCAGATCGTCAGTTTGGACGTCTGTGTCCTTTATGCGGATGTTGTAGAGCAACAGCAGGGGGCGGCTGCGACGATGCCGATAGACCCGGTCGGGGAAATTGGGGCGCGCATCCTCCGACAATCCCTTTTCCCGGCGATAATCCGCCTCCGCCAGCTCGACCTGCGCCTCGCTCAGGCCTGCCTTTTCCATGCCACGCGACGCGACTCGCGAACTGGTGCCACTGATAGAGAGCATCCCCTTCTTCAGATCGTCGGCACCAATCGCGCGGCTGATCGGAACGATCGACCAGCCGCCGAGGGGTTGCTCTGCCTGGGCGGGCGTGGGTCTGAGCGATGCGATCAGGATATCCCATTCGGCAAGCTCATCGCTCTTCCGATCCGAGATGTACCGGCGCACGGGATCGATCGCGGTGAGCAATGATTCAGGATGGTTGTCGAAACCAAGGAGGAAGTCGTCAATGAGCTCCACAGGCACGCGGGAGAGCAGGAGACCGCCGGACGCGGGCTGTGCCGATGACTGGTCTCGGCCCGTGGCAGCAAGCGCCGACATGAGCCTGTCTCGTGCTGCGCGATTTAGGCTGATTGAGTGGTCGGCGAGGGCGAGCCTAGTCGTTTCGACGAAGCTGTTCGACAGACCGACCATCACATGCTTTTCGCCGGAGCCCATCTTGTTGCGTGCCGTGACCATGAGCGAACTCGGATGGCTTCGCACCGCAAGCCCGAACTGCATGGGGGTGGCGTTAATCTGCTCCATCCGCTTCAGCTCGTTTTGCAGCTCCTCTGTCGCATCGCTGATATGCGCATACCAGGAAGCGGCTTCGCGCAACATCCAGACCCGGCAGAGGTCTTCGTAATCCGGCCGGTATCCAAACCAGCGACCCATCTGCATCAGCGTGTCGTACATCAGTGAGTTTCGCAGGAAATAGGAGACGGTGAGCCCTTCGAGCGTCAGGCCGCGCGACAACGAGAAGCCGCCTATGGCGATCACCGTCAGGCCGTTCTCGCCTGCAGCATCATAGTCGAGACTGGTGGGGGAGTCCCTGTTCACCGAGACGACGATGGCCGACGCGGCAACGGGGAGAAGGCTGCTCAGTATATCTGTCCAGTCGGGATGCGCGTCGGAATACTCATCCTCCCAGCAACGATGCAGTTCGGCAATCACCGGATTGGAGAGCGCGTCGGTCCTCGATCCGTCGACACGGACAGCATCCTCGATAATCTTGAGATGCTCGTGCAGCCGGTTCCGAAGGCTGTTCTGAATTCCGGTGAAGCGGGAAGCATTGACCAGCATCGAGGCGTGCTGATTGCCCTGACCGCGAATGTTGCGAATTGCGCGTGCAATGAGAAAGGACCTGAGTGCATCGAGCATGCTGTCGGGCACCTCGGTCACATCGTGCGATATCTTGTGCTTGACTGGCAGGAGGTCCCCATTGTCCTCGATGTAGCGAAGGTGACGCGGACGAACGCCGTCTTCATCGCTCACGCCATCGACAAAGACCTTGCGCGCGCCGAAATAGTTGCTCGGAGCATCCAGGCCGATGATGAAGTGGCGAGGGAACAGGTCCTGCTTGTATACTTCATCGTCGCTGTCCGGGTCGATGAAGATATTTGCGAACGGCGTGGCCGTATATCCGACGTAGCAACTGCGTCGAAAGAGACCGAGAAGGTCCCGGATCTGGCCGTTGATCCGTGATACCTCTTCCTTGCCATAGGCGATGTTGATCGACGCATTGTCGGCTTCATCGTCGATGAGCAGCATCGGCTGATCGACCATCTCGGAATAGCGTCCGGTGCTGTGCTCGCGAAGCCAGTCGATCAGATTTGCCAGCGTGCGTGAATTCTTCTTGATGACCAGTACGACAGGCACCGCGTAGGATGATATCTCGCTTGTGTTGGTCGTTGCGGTTGCCTTGTTGAAATCTCTCAGCGTGGTCGTGAGGCTGACGGGCGTCCGTCGATCGTCGAACGCGCCGACACCAATGACCTTCGGACGCTCCCGCGTATCCCGCTGTTCGAGGCGGCCCGTGTCCCGGCCGACGAACCCTTCATCGATGCGCGCCTGCGTCTGATTGCGAAGATTATTGTGGATGCCGGCGATGACGACAATGAGCCGATATCCGGCATCGGCCGCCTTGCATACTAGCCCTGTATAGTTCGCAGTCTTGCCGCTCTGGACGTGCCCCACGACCATTCCCTTGCGATCCCAGGAATTCGAGTCATGCGGATTGCCCATCCTGTCGAGGATGCGATCGGTTACGCCGTCGGTGGAGGTGATCACGTCACGGGGCAGCCGCTTCTTCTGGAGCAGCTGCCGATAGCGATTCCAATAATAGGGATCGATCCGGTTTTCGGCCTTCGCGTCGTTCAGCCAGGGCTTGAAGTCGGCGTCGCTGACAATCGCGCCGATTCCCATGCTGATACCGATGCGTTCTTCTATCTGTCGGGCGAGCAGTTCTGCCTGTTCCTCCGTAATTTCAGCAAACATCGGCGATATGCGCATTGCCGATATTGTCTCGCGAATGCTGTCTTCGGTCGGGCTATCGTGTCCGGCGATGAGCTGGGACACGACCGCGTCGAGGCTGGTCAGGGCATCATTCATCAATGGACTCCGCTTGGATCACGTTTTCGATCACGGGTTGAGCCGCCGACCACGCCGACCGGAACGGATCGACCTGTCGCAAAATGTCCAGCACGCGCTCGTGATCGGTATCCTGGGCGAGCAGGCGCGGAACCATGGCTTCAGCCATCTGTCTTATCGCCTCGATATCAGCCTCGTCGGCCACGATATCTTCTGCGCTTCCTGCAAAATCGGAATGCAGCGACGCGATTGGGACCGAGGAACCGATGAGCCCGACCAAGCTTGCAAAGGCGGGCTGCAATTCTGCCGGAAGCTGAGCCGAAAAGTCGGCGAACACGGGATGGGCCGGATCTGGCCGATATATGATGGCGCCGTCCTTCTGGATTCGATGCCAGATCGGCATGTAATCGACGTCAACCAGCCTTTGTCCCCGGCGCTGGTATGTGCGTTTGGAGGTCGCCGCGAGACGTTCGACCAGAAGGCGCATCCGCTCCCGGACTGCGGGAGGGAGCTGCGCCGACGCTTTCTTGACGTCGATCTTCCACTCAGCGTCCATGGTATTTGGGATATCGACCTTGATGCGGCAAAGTTTGGTCAGTTCAGTCTGGCGCGCAAGGCCGAGCCAGCTGCCGGCGATGATTAGCCTTCGACCTCGATAGACATAAAAGCCCTGTGATCGGAGATGGCCTTCCGGGCCCCCGAGCTCGTTCCAGTCGGCGGCGGATATCGATTTGTGATGGGGCAGGGTGAATGACTGGAACTCGACCACGCCGTTCTTGAGTTCCAGCCGATCGGGGCGGTCACTCTGGTGCGTGCTGAACTTGGTTCCGAACGGATCGATTGGTTCGAGCGTCCGGCCGTTGAGCTGGATGATCAGAGGGCTGCGACCCTCCGACATGAAGCGGTGAAAGACCAACCGAACATGGCGTTCTGCGCCGGCGATCGCGCGGTTGATGTGCTCGGCCTGTTTGCGCAGATCGTGATCCAAGCCTCCCGAGAGGCGGTCGAGCGATCGCCAGACGACAAGTGTGCCGTCGTTGCGAAGTTCGTCCGCCCATGGAATTTCGTCTTGCTCGTCGTGGATTTCGATGTCCCACCGATCCGTTCTGGCAACGATGTCCAGATCCCAGGTGGCGCCCGAGAATATCCCCTTCTGTCGTGTTACGACGGTAAGCCGTTTGCACTGTGAAAAGCTTGCACTTTTCAATCCAAGGCCGAACCGGCCAAGGTCGTTGACGTCACGACTGGCCAGCGGGCTTCGGGTTCCTGGCCGCATCGCTTCCACAAGCTCTTCGAAACTCATTCCCCGGCCGTCGTCGAGGATTCCCAGAGCTGGCTCGGCGGAACTTGCATCCGACATAATCTGGACGCTCTTCGCGCCAGCCGTAATGGAGTTGTCGATGATGTCGGCCAAGGCCGTTTCGCACGAATAGCCGATATCGCGCAGGCTCTGGATCAGTGACGCGGCATGGGGAGTGGCGTCAGCAGTCCTTCGATCGGTGGGCGCAGCCCCAGTATCGATCATGATCGCAATTATTCCCCCATTACCCCTTTTTTGTGATTGAGGCTCGCGAGTAGTTATTTCAACCGTAAAATGTACAACGGCACAGTGTTCTAGGAGTTAAGGCGAGCGCTTGGAGTGACGCCTCTTTCAATGGCCCAGTCGTCCACGCCTCACGATGGCAATCGGTTAGCCTATCTGAACGCCGCGTGCCTCAGAGCACCCGGCGTGTTGCTAACGAGGGGCTGTGCCCGCCAAGGATTACGTAGCCCTGTCGGTCACGGATTGACAGAAAACTCGCCACTTCGAACAGAGATTGAGATTGCTTGAGCCGCCATGGAAGTGTATAAGTCTGCATGGATGCAATATATAGTATATGGTAATCGTATCACTGCATCTGTCATAACAAAGTGTAATACAAAGGGCCATTTTGATACGAGAGATTTATTTGATTTTTCTTATCAAAATCATAGGAGTATTCTTAGTTTCCTCTTCTGGGCACCATTTTCTTCCAGACTCTTGGCTTGGCTGGAAGTAGCTGCAAAATCCGGCTTTCCTGTACGAGCCTGCCCCCTGTGCGGCGATGAAAAGCGCCATGCGCGAGTATGCTGGCTAGGCTGGCCCCAATTGCTGTTTCCCGCGTGTCGGGTCGTCAAAGTCACGGCGGCAGGGGCCATTTGCGCCAGCGCGGGTTTAAGGTCTTGCGCGGAAGCACTTTCATGCTTTCCGCCCGACGCTATATGGGCTCCGGAATATTGCATCACTCGTCTCGCGGCCGGCTGTTCCGCCCGGCACTTCATGGAAAGGCAGATCGCCAGGGCGCTGAACTCTGATGAATTATCGTCATTCCTTCCATGCCGGCAACAGCGCCGATGTCGTGAAGCATAGCCTGCTGATCGCTCTCGTGCGGGCCTTGCAGCAAAAGCCCGGCGCGCTGACCCTGATCGACACCCATTCCGGTTGTGGGCTGTATGATCTCAAGGGCGATCAGGCGCAACGCACCGGAGAGGCTGTGCAGGGCGTGCTGCGGGCCTTTGCCGACGCGAATCCCTTGCTCGACGACTACCGCGCCGCCGTACAGGCAGTGAATGTAGGGGGCGAGCCGCACCTCTACCCGGGCTCGCCGCGCATTCTGGAGCAGCTATTGCGGCCCCAGGATTTTCTGATCCTCAACGAAAAACATGCCGAAGACGCCATGGCCCTGCGCAGCGCGATGCGTGGCACATCCGCGGCCGTTCATGAGCGCGACGCTTATGAGTTGTGGCTGGCGATGTTGCCGACCCGCACGTCTCGCGGCGTGGTGGTGGTCGATCCGCCCTATGAGCAAACGGATGAACGCGCCCGGATCGCCGCCACTCTCGCTGCCGCTCACCGCAAATGGGCGCATGGCGTAACGGTGATCTGGTATCCGCTGAAAGACCGCACGGCGCATGTGCGATGGAAGCAGCAGCTCAGGCGGCTGGGCATCCCGAAATTCCTGTGGGTCGAGCATTGGCTGTACGATGCCGATCAGCCGGGCATCTACAACGGCGCGGGCCTTTTTATCATCAATCCGCCATACGCCTTCACGCAGGCGCTGCCCCCGCTGCTCGAAGCCCTCCGCGCCGCGCTGGCGCCGGAAGGACACAAGGGGGAGATCGCTGCGGATTGGTTAGGGGATTAAAACAACCCCCATCGCAGATTTCGCCGAAGAGGGCACAGGGGGGCGCCGTTTTTCAGCGTGTCCCGGATTTTATTGCCAAATTCAAGGGGTAGGCGGCAAACTGTGACGCGACGCTGATAAAGGCGTCCCAGACAGGACCCAATCAAGCACACAAGCAAAGGGCCTTTAGGCCGCATGTGTCGGGTTTGCCTAGGGAGGAGAGTGGTGCCGCTTGGTGACTCGAACACCTGACCCCATCATTACGAATGATGTGCTCTACCAACTGAGCTAAAGCGGCAACGATGGGCGCCTCTATCAGCGTGCCGTGGCGAAGACAAGCGTCCTTGCGAAGAAACTGTTTCCGGCGATTTCGTGCGCCTGTGGAGGTGATGCGTGACGACGATAGCGGCCATTTCTGTCCGGCCGCCATATCAGCGCGAAACGATACGATCTTCCACCAATGTCAGAGCGCTGACCGCGCCGCGACGGCTGCGCGGACGATCGCGGGTACCCCCGGATCCTCGATCGTCGGCGGGCATTCGACATGCTGGCCGTTGACGATGCTGCGCAGCAGGTTGCGCAGGATCTTTCCCGACCGCGTCTTGGGAAGCTGCGGCACGACATAGGCGGTCTTGAGCGCTGCGACCGCGCCGAGTTCGGCGCGCACCGCGGCGATGACCATGCGTACCAGCGTGTCGGGATCGGCGGCGCCGGCGCGCGGGACGACGAAGGCGACGGGGATCATCCCCTTGATCGCATCGTCGGCGCCGATGACCGCGCATTCGGCGATGCCGTCCTGCTGCGCGACGATCTGTTCCATCTGACCCGTCGACAGGCGGTGGCCCGCGACATTGATGATATCGTCGGTGCGGCCCATGATGTGGAGGAAACCTTCGGCATCGAAATGGCCCGCGTCCCCCGTCTCATAATAGCCGGGGAAGCTTTCGAAGTTGCGCGCGAAGCCGACCGGATTGTTCCACAAGGTGCGAAAGGCGCCGGGGGCAAGGGGGGCCTTGATCGTGATCGAGCCGCTCTGTCCGTCGGGGACCGGCTGGCCGTCCTCGCCGGGCACGACGAATTCATAGCCGGGTACGGGGAAGCCCGCGCTCCCGCGCTTGCGCCGCAGGTCGCCGAGCGCGAAGCAACTGGCGATTGCGGGCCAGCCGAGCTCGGTCTGCCACCAATGGTCGATCACCGGCAGGCCGGTCTTTTCTTCCAGCCAGGCGATGGTGTCGGGATCGGCGCGCTCGCCGGCGAGGAAAATCGCTTCAAGATCGCCCGTCCCGATGTCGGCCAGAAAGGCGGCGTCGGGGTCTTCCTTGCGGATTGCGCGGATCGCTGTCGGTGCGGTGAAGAAGGTCTTGACCCCGTGGCGGACGATCGTGCGCCAGAAGGTGCCGGGGTCGGGGGTACCGACGGGCTTGCCTTCGAACAGGATCGTCGTCGCGCCGACCAGTAGCGGGGCGTAAACGATATAGCTGTGGCCGACGACCCAGCCGACGTCGGATGCCGCCCAGAAACAATCGCCCGCGCCGATGCCATAGATATTCGCCATCGACCAGGCGAGCGCGACGGCATGTCCACCATGTTCGCGCACCACCCCCTTGGGCGTGCCCGTCGCCCCCGAGGTGTAGAGGATATAGAGCGGATCGTTCGCCGCCATGACCGCGGGTTCGGGTATCGGATCGCCGGCACATTCGCTGCGCAGCGTCATCCAGTCGATATCGCGCGGCGGCTGGAGGTCGGCGGCAAGCGCATCGCGCTGGACCAGCACGACATGCTCGACCGGGTGGCTGGCGAGCGCGAGGGCTTCATCGACCATCGGCTTGTAGGCGATCAGCCGGCCCCCCTCGATCCCGCACGAGGCCGTCAGGATCAGGCGCGGCGCGGCATCGTCGATGCGCTTGGCAAGTTCGAGCGCCGCAAAACCGCCGAAAACGACCGAGTGGATCGCGCCGATGCGGGCGCAGGCGAGCATCGCAAACACCGTTTCGGGGATCATCGGCATGTAGATGACGACGCGGTCGCCCTTGCCGACGCCCAGCCGCTTGAGCATCGCCGCGACGCGGCCGCTTTCTTCGAGCGATTGCGCATAGGTGAACCGGCGCACCCGCCCGGTGACGGGACTGTCATAGACGAGCGCGGGCGCATCGCCGCGCCCCGCCGCGACATGGCGGTCGAGGCAATTGGCGGCGGTGTTGAGCGTGCCCCCGGCAAACCAGCCCGCATCGGCATCATGGATGCGCTGCGGCGGCGCCACCCAGTCGATCGCCCGCGCGGCCGCGCCCCAAAAGGCGTCGCGGTCGGTGATGCTGTCGGTCCAGGCCTGCCGGTAGGCGTCGCTCATCTGCCGTCCTTTATCGAAATGTCTTGGCGAGAACCACCAGCGTCGGATCGCCGTCGAACGCTTCGGGGGCGAAGCCCTTTTCGCGCTCGAGTTCGATGGCGGCGTGATTTTCGCGCGCCTCGATCGCAATCGCGCGCCGGACGCCGCGCCGTTCGGCCTCGCGGCTGACGAAATCGAGCAGCGCCCAGCCGACCCCCTTGCCGCGATAGTCGCTGCACACCGACACCGCGATTTCGGCGGTGTCCATCGCCGCATCGCAGGCTAGCAGCGCCGATCCGATCAACTTTCCGCTCGCCGCGTCGAAGCCGAGGAAGCTTTCGCTGCGATAATGGTCGGCGTGGATCAGCGGTTCGAGCTGGCGGTGGTTGACGTGGGCGCCGGCCGAAAAGAAGCGGAAGCGCCGGTCCTCGTCGCTGACGCGGTCGAAGAAATCGACGAGCGCCGCCTCGTCGGCCTCGGTGGCGGGACGCACCAGCACGTCGATGCCGGAACGGGTGGGAAGCAGAAGCGTCGTGTCCATGGGAGAGAGCCTTTCGTTCAAGAGCCTGTGCCTCTTGCGCCCCGGCGTCCGATTATGCCTTGATCCAGCGCAAAGCCCCGAAAAATCAGGGGTGAAAAAATCCGGGGAGGATGCGCGACCCGCCATCCTCCCCGGTCCATGCCGAAAGGCCTGCCTATGCGTCGATATTGCGGCGGAAGGTTTCGGGCAGGAACAATAGCCCCACGATCACCGTCAGCGCGGCGATGACGATCGGATACCAGAGGCCGTAGTAGATATCCCCCGTTGCCGCGACCATCGCGAAGGCTGTCGTCGGCAGAAAGCCGCCGAACCAGCCGTTGCCGATATGATAGGGCAGCGACATCGAGGTGTAGC
>VFQN01000376.1_pt1 | contig 88271 bp, 133 predicted proteins | sample 3512371 | NCBI WGS metagenome assembly VFQN01 (sample SAMN10412370, study PRJNA504923) | tailings metagenome | isolation source: Replicate 2 from Balatoc abandoned mine | place: Philippines: Itogon, Benguet | collected 2017-08-28
TCCCCACCGCCCTTCTGCCCAGGAGGAACCGGATACGAGGCAGCTGTACGGGGGAGTTAGCCAGTAGCGGCCCCCCGGATGCTGCCACGTGGTAGCTGGGGCGTACCGCCACCCTTGCGCCACGGACAGAGATGCCACAGTTTTGCACCAAGCAAAGTAAACTGTCAAGCGTGTGACAGTCGCATGGAGAGGACAGTGGTTGGGCCATACGCTGCATGCTTCAGCACTAATGGATTCGAGGCGGGGCGTGGAGTGGTGGGGTCGCCGCAGGGAAGCTCCCCTCGTCCCCTGGGTCGCCCGGGTACACTACAACAGCACAGACCCTTTTTCCGTGCATACACCTTGCCGTACGAGCACTCCATACAGTGTTACCACGTGTGCCACTAAAGGTACACTGCTACTGAGCATGAAGCCTGTGATGACCAGCGGTGCCATCTTGGTGCCATGTCTACTTGTCTAGGTTCCCGCGTTTCCCTGCACGGTCGCCAGTCCTGTCCCATGTTCCACAGCACAACAACCCGATTATAAAGAGTGTAGGAATATAGTATTTAATCAGTTACGTATGGCCATCAAGGGATGGCAAGGGATATCATCATGCCGAGCGGATTCGGCATGTTGCGGACCTCTTCCTTTAATGCACACGCATGAATCCCCGTGTACCTAAATTATTTACGAAGTCATACATATTGTAAACAGGTGCTGGCAAGACCGCCATAGGACAAGGCGGGTTAGGACGTTGACCCCGCGGAGGTCGTTTTGGTCGCCAGCAGACTGCGCGGCGACCTTGCGAGGAGGCAAAACGTGGTTGGAAACAACCGATCAAGAGTTCGAAAAGCTCTGCGGTACACGCCGTAAACCGAGGTGAGTCGGTCGCGCCTGTCTCGTGACACTCGTCGACTGGAGGAGTTCCACCGCACGCCTCGGGGCCCTGAGACCTCCCATAGGAAGAGTATTGACGCACGGGTAGCCGGCTTTCCGGCGCGTGTTGCTCAGCGAGGAACCCCTTCGTTGCCACCCGGGCCGGCTTGACGAGCGACGTCGTAGCTTCTTTGGCACGGCCGACAGCGTGTCATAGGTGCATCATGCTATCATAGCATCCTTGGCAGTCACTGCATGCTATCTTTGGCGTCGACGAACCTAGACCGCGGTAATCTGGTTGGGATGCTCCGTCGATAACGCATTTCCCAGTGCGGTAGCCCAACCCAACACTTCATGTGTGGACACTGAGCTTGTATCAGCACGCTTTGTGCGTGTACTGGGCGCGTCTCTCGCGTTGCGCCCTGGGCGTCTGTGTGATGGAACCCCACCTGTCTGAGACTCGCGCCTGACCGCTGCGACTCTTGCATGCTTACACAGGCCTCTCGGTTTCGCTGTAGTGGGGCTCTGCCCGTTTTACTCGCTTGCGGTAAGTGACGCGCAAAGGAGTCGACGTCCCTCGGGCGTGATTGGCGCGCGCGTCGCTCGCCGTTGTGGCATATACACGCCTGCATGCGCGCAGTGCAGTCCGCTATGTCCAATGTTTTGCACTGTATTGAGTCAGATACACGCGACTGGGAGGACAGGCATGTGCCAACGACACGCGTGTCCCGACCGCCCGCGTCCTTCGCAGAGGCAACGCTTCAAAGCTGGCGACATAAGGCCGAGAGTGCGAGCCAATGCAGGTGAGCTATATAGCAGTACACTTTGTTCTTTCCTAGAGGGCTGGGCAAGGGCCTGGAATGTTTGCAACCGCTGACCTGGACCTGACGCTGACCCTGTGCGCGGACCCTGCTAGGGCTATGGAGGCAACTACAGCAGCCGAGGTGGGGGAGGAGCAGGCGGCGCTGGGTCTTTCCGGCCGTCCTCGGCCTCTGGCGCGGGCCGGGGGGCGACACGGAAATCCACTGTCCTGTGCACCAGCTGCCACGCGCCCCTGAGCCAGGACGAGATGCTCGAGTCCCACCAGACCGAGGGGCGGTGCGTCGCATGCCAGCAGATGGTCGAGGTGAGAGGCACGGGACAGCTGCACATGGCAAGGGTTCGACAGCATCTGCTTCTTGTTGCCACCTGGCCACCATGCCACAGCATGCCAAGCAAACGTGTCCAGTCATGCCTGTACGCGTGTGTAGCGTGCTCATGCTGCCCACGGCACCTTGCAGCAAAGAGCACACCCGCGCGTGCTCATGCTGCACTATGGCCGCTGCTGTCCCTGCAATTGAGCATAACACGGCCTGCCACGCTACTAATGCGATGACCTGTCCTCTTACCTGCCTTAGGCCCAGTCCGCGTGCCGCGTGTGCCACCTGCCGTGGAGCACCGACCAGCACGACGTGGTGTCCTGCAACGCGTGCGGCTTCTTCATGCACGACTACTGCGTCAAGAAGGGAGCCATCCAGTGCAAGGTGGGACCGGTCTGCACGTTCAGGGAAGTGGGAGAGTGAATGTTGCGCGCTGGAGACTGTTGGGCTACCTCACCCCGTGGCCCACTCTGCCAGCACATGGCACTCGAAGCATTACGTGTGGCGTAAGTACAAGCGGGAACACGAAGTGCGCGTGCGCTCGCATGCTGACCCAGGCCCTGCTGCTATGCCGTTGCTTTATATCGCAGTCCGGTGGCCGCACCTACACCTTCTGCCCGCACTGCCCGCCCACGGTTCCGGACGCCGGCAGCGGCAGCAGCGGGGAGGCATCCCCCGTGGCCCAGTCAGACCGGGGGCACGTCAAGGCGGAGCCAGGCAGCGTGGGCATCAACGGGAGGCAGGGCAGCGGAGGGAGCGGCAGCGGCGGCGGCCGCTCCGCCGCCGCCGCCACCACCGCCATCCCGCTGGCGTCGTTGACGCAGCAGCAGGCGGTGGCGCTGCTGCCTGGGAATGCCTTACTCGTTGACCCGGGGGTCGTGGGGATGCACGGGGGGCAGCAGCTGCTGCTGGGGAGCGCATCGCCGCCTAGCGCGGTGCAGGCGGTGGCGGTGGTGGCGGCGCAGCAGCAGCAGCAGCAGGCGGCGCTGCAGCAGGTGGCGGCGGCGCTGCAGGGGCAGTTGCGCACGCTGCAGGGGCAGCAGCGGGCGCTGCTGCGGCAGTACGAATTGCAGCTGCGGGCGGTGGTGCCGGGGGAGCCGCCCTCGGCCTTCATGCTGTTCCAGCAGGACATGCTGCGGGTGTACCAGGTCCGTACGGATTATTGGGATATTTCAATTTTGGCCATGCGGGGCTAATGCGTCCTGCTGACCGTTTGCCTCAGCACGGAGCAGGCTGGGGCCTGCAGGTGCACTGAGGATACGAGCGCAGTGCTGTATCGATTGGTGATGCCAGGTGGTTAGAGCTACGCACTGTTGCCACTACGCCCTTCATCTTCACCATGTTGTGCTGCGCAGGAGGAGGGGTTCGACATCGACCCCGTGGAGCTGCAGCCCATCATCGCCAACGCCTGGCACCAGCTGACGACCGAGGAGCGCGCCGGGTACGACACGCGCGCCGCCCAGGAGACGCTGTCGTACGGCGGCACGGCGCAGGTGTACGTGCAGCTGTTCCACGAGTACGAGACGCTGGCGGGTGAGCTGGCCTGCGAGTCATTAATCTGCATTGCTTGCGGCGTCTGGTTCAATCCGGCCAACCAGACTGGTCGGAGCATAATGCGGTATTGACGCGAGGTTCGGCTTGCTGGCTTAACCGCAAGTTTCTCACCACTTACACGTGTACTGCTCTATGTCTGAATCTGTCCTGCAGCCCAAGTGGGGACCGCCGTTGACGGCACGCTGTTGCCCAAGGCCATGGCCGGAATGCTGGCGGCGGTGCGCACGCAGTCGCAGCAGCGCCTGGTGGGCGGTCCAACCAGCAGACCCACGGGTCGGCTCTCGCACGGCGGCAGCGGTGCAGGCATGGCAGGCGGGGCCTTGGCCAGCGCATTCGGGCCCGCCAGCCGCATGTCCGGCGGCGGCGGTGTGGGCGGCGCAGGCCTCGGCGGCGGCGCCGTGCCGGCGGCGGGTGCGGGTGCTGGCCGGGGGGCGAAGCGGCCGCTGGATACGTTGGTGGGCGCGTCGGCGCTGTTGGGCATGACGAAGGGCAGCGGGAGGGGCGTGGCGAGCGGGGATGACGACGAGGATGACGAGGACTACGAGGCGGAGGGGAACAAGCGGAGGCGGATGCCGTCGGTGCCGTCAGGTGGTGGTGGTGGTAGTGGTGGAGGAGGTGCAGGTGCAGGTGCTGCAGCGGGAGGAGGAGGCTCGTGGTCGCTGCAGCGGCCGCCGCCGCGCAACACGCGGCTGCCGGCGGAGAAGCTGCCCACCTGCATCGCGGACCTGCCCCAGCAGGTGCGAAGACCGTGAAGACGAACGCGCTGTCTGTCCTTGTATCATGGGGGTTACATGACTGGGCGGCGTCTGCTGCAGTTTTCGGTGGTGCAGCGGTATCACGGTGCAGCGGTATCAGTACAGGCGCAATAGCTCCAGCGGCCCGCTGCATAACGGGCAAACGCCTCGCTTCCGCGCAACAATCCATGCCAATACTTGGCCATGCGCAAATCTAGGCAGGAGCACAAGATATACTGTATTGGCATGACGATGAACTTGCTGCGGTCCTTGTGCTCCTGTGCTGTCCCCTCGCAGCTCACGGTGTCCTGCAACGAGGTGGCGGGGCTGTTCATCATGGACGGCATCAAGGTGATCTGCCGCTGCAAGGAGTGCGTGGCCCGGCCCAAGGGCCAGCGCGAGTTCCACCCCACTCACTGGGAGCAGCACTGCGGCGCGGGCACCGCCAAAAAGTGGAAGGCGTCCATCAAGATCGAGCCGGGCGGCGCGCCGGAGGTGCCGCAGGGCAGCTACCCCATGCAGATCGGCAAGTGGTTCGACATGTTGGGGGTGGAGTTCCGGCCGGCAAGAACCACAGGTGGGTTGGCCTCGTCCCTGTCCGCTAGGACCCTCTCTGGGGAAAGAGATAGCAATACCGTATATGCCCAAAGTGAATGCTCCTTTGGAGCATACTCGCTTTGGCTTTCAGACTTTTTTGGGTGACTTCAACCTAGGGCAGCATGCCGTGGGCGCTCTGGGAGCTGCAGCTGTGCGTTCTGGTGTGACCTGGCAAGGAGTGTGGTGCCTGGTCCAGCACTGTTTGTGCGCTGTGCCCTGCGCTAAGTCCGCTAGTGTGTCCTCGCACGGTTGCCTTGATCGGCGGTCGGATGGAAAGGTAGTGTCTTGACTGTTGCTCCTGCGTGGTCTCTGTTGTAATGGTGCTGTATCGTGCGGCGGGTGCAGGTGGCCCGCCGGTGTTGGAGTTCACTGGGGCGACCATTGGCAAGTCAGCCTTTGGTGGGCATCCGGGCGCCAACGGGGGGCCATCGCCGGGCCAGACCCCACCTCCGCATGGCCCGATGCAGCAGGAGCATGACCAGCTGCAGCAGCAGGAGCCTTCGGAGCCGCCGCTGCTGCCGGCGCCGCGGCCGGTGCGGGTGCCACAGTCCCAGCAGCAGCGGCCAGGAAGCGCGGGGGCGCCCAACGGCGGCGGCAGGCGCAACGACGAGAATGGCGGCGGCGGCGGCGCGGCACCGACCTTCAAGCTCCAGCCCCGCCCCGTGAGTGATGGTGACGCGCTTGTGGCGAGTGTGGACGTGGCCGGGAACTGTGTGCAGCTGGGTGGCCCCGACCCCCGAGCCAGCGGCAAGGGCGTGCTCGCCCAGGCACTGGCCGGTGAGGGCGGGCGGGGTAAGGCCGGCAAAGACGGAGAGAGCAGCAGCAGCCGGGGGAGCGCCTCAGACACTATCGACCCACACGCCGCCTGACGGCCTGCCGCCAGCCGTGCAGCGGCCCCGCCCCGCCCCACCCCACTCCGCCCGCCAACTGATGCCGCCGTCAGCCGTCACGGCCACCGCCGCCGCCGCCGTCGCCGCCACCGGCGGCAGAAGCTGCGCTATCTGCAGTGTGGAGTCTGCTCCCGCTCCCAGGACAGCGGAGTAGCCATCGGTCATGGAGGCCTCAACTGCAGAGGTTCTCGATGCGACGTGCAGCAGCTGTGGCGAGCCCGCTGTCGTGCTGGCATCTACTGGCGGAAGGGCGGGGCTTCTGAAGGCGGGGGCGAGCCGGCAGCAGGCGTGTGGGTCGAGGTCGCTGGCGCTCTCTGGGCTGCTGCTGTTCGGAGGCATTGAGACAGAAAACATGAAACTGCAGGCGCCACCGACATTGAAAGGCGTGATTTGTGGCAGTGAACGGCCCGCGGTAGTTGCCTGCGCAACCCCAGTGAAGTAGGGAAACCTTTCGCCGCAGCACTGAAGACTCTACACGCGCGCACCGTGCTTTGCGAACTGGATATCACCTGTCGCTGGAGCGTGAAGCCGTAATGTGGGCCAGGTGCAGTGCATCCTACGGCCAGAGCCAGCACGAAGTATAATGGGCATGTTTGCCTACCGCTCGGGTTCGGGACGGAGAGGAGAGTATGAAAAGGACGTGGGCAGCCGACCATTATGGCTGTGTGAGAGAGCAGCTGCGAGAAGAACTCGGGCCAACAGCGTCCTAGGCACCGTCAGTAAAACATATTGCAACGCGTGGTGTACTTCGGGACAACGCAGCAGGACTGGGGCCTTGCCTTATTTCGTTACCAGTGTGCGAATGTGGAGGGTTGGGCGTTTGCAGACTCTTTACAGCTGGCGTGTTGGCCCGTGCCCGCGCTTTGCCTTTTGTCCGGTTCAGCATGTGGCTTGCGCCGTCCTTGGCCGTAACGCGTTTGACGCGTTGCAACCGTGCACACTGCTGCGCTTTCTGCGCCAGGAGCTGAACAGCTAGCACATTCCTATGTTGTGCTACTACTGCTTGTGCGGGCGCTTGCGAGGGAGTGTCGTGCTTCTGCTTAGCTGTGCTGACGACTCGTTGCCGGAGGTGCATGAAGCCGGTTTGGCTATGTTCCCCTGGATTTGACTTCTCCGTGCCCATGTGGAGTGTCGCAGCTATTGGCCAAGTTAAGCATCGGAAACCGCTGCTGAATGGCGTGTGCTAGGCGCCAGTAGGTCCGGTTCAAACGTGCTAGAGCGTGTTTCATGACCAGGGCTTCTGCAGCATTGCAGAGCGCTCGGAAGACTGCCGATGAAGACGTACGTCCATCCCTTTTGTGCCCATTAAGGAGACCGTTCTGTGCTGTCGTTGCTGGAGGATAGTGCGTGCAGACCGCTGTTTTGTTGCTTCATTCTTGCACAACGCATATTGGCACGGTGGTGTGTCGTGCGTGCGTGAGTTGCGGTGCTTGACGGGCGTGGGCTAGGTGCGTGCAACCAATCAGCGGGCGCGCTATGCAGGGTTTGCCTTATTATTTGACCGGCCCGACTTCGTACTGGACTGCCGTCCAGGAACGACAGTTGAATGGCTGGAAGGTCGTTTAGCGTGAGACGTGCCAGTGCTGACTCCGGAGCATGACTCCCGAGCATCGAAGTGAATCGTATGGACAGGGACTTGTCCACGTGTATTATAGCTTCCGTTCGGTGTGTGCCGTGGTGACGTGAAAGAAAAAGCCTGGGTCTTGGGATGTGCATATCTGCACCGTATTATGCGCCTTGAAGGCTCTGTGCGCATAGAGCTATTCACGTGGTCCTTTATGCCCACGTTCTCGTACGGGCGTGTTTCGCACGCCCGCACTGTGAGTAACTAGTCATGGCCCGGTATTGTACTGTCTGTGGGTCAGCTTGAGCGTTGGTGCGGCAGGGGATTAAGGATTGTCTCTTGCAGGGTGCCTTTGTGAAAGGCAGCGAACAGCTGGAGCACCTAATTGGTCACAGCTGGCCTTCGGTGAACATGTTCGGAGAAATCTAAGCGTACGAGTAACTGTGCTGGTGCCCTGTTACTCCAAACGGAAGCACTGTGTACAAGAAGCACATTTCTGGGGCAGCAAGCCACCTTGGTCGAGGGTAACAGTGTGGAGCCGTCGTACCCCAAGGCTGGCTACTGCCGGTGTCGGTGGGCAGTGGCGCTTCGCCGCAATTGCACAGGGGTGACCCACGAGCTGACCACACAAACAAGCACGATACGGCGAGGTTCCATCACATTAAGAAAGATCACATCAGATTACATATGTGGGCAGGTTGCCGTACGCACGGGCCGTACCAGAAGAGCCTGTCGTTTCCACAGGAGTCATGGATCCGATCCACCAGAGTTACTCCCTTGCTTCTCCATGCTCGTAGCAGCGGGCCTGCGCAACGCTGTACGGGGCGGCACAGTGCATGCCTCCTCGGGGACACACCAGGTGCTGAGTGCCGCACGACAGCCCTTCTGTGTTCCCAGCACTGCACCTGGGCCTGCTACGGAGGCGGCTGCCGCCACAGGAGGAGTACCTGCAAGCAGCAAAGTGGTACTTTTCGCGGGATGGGAGGCACGCCTGCTTTCCACCGCGCAACCGCGCCATAGACAGGCTTTGGTGTCAGGTCTGACGAGGTTAGCCAACTGGCGCCAAGCAGCGCCCCTACCCAAGACCGCTACCAAGCAGCATGCATGCAAGGAACCTGGGATTAACGACACGGTACATTGAAGGACTACGCTAAGCGAATGAGGGCCTTCTATTTATCGCCGTCCTTCCCACCCCCCACAGCCCTTGTCGGCAAGGCCATACACATGCTGGCCCGCCCTCTTACCTTGACCACGTGTTGCTGGTGAAGCCGAACATCGCTGCTCTGCCCGTACCCCACCTCCTCCCTCACCCCACAGCTCCCGTCCGCCGAGCTGTAACTGTACGTGCTGCGACGCACCCTTACGACGCCCCGTCACTCTCCTATCTCCCCTCTCTACCCCTACCCCACAGCCCGTGTCGGCGGAGCCGTGGCTGGACGTGCTGCTGCGGCCGCCCGTGTTCAACCCCATCGCCGTGCGCTGGGCGGGCGACCGCTGCTGCGTGTGCGACAGCGACGTGGATTACGACACCGACCAGCTGGTCAGCTGCGACTGCTGCGGCATCACCGTGCACCAGACCTGCTACGGCATCACAGAGGCGCCGGGTAGGATATGTGTGGCACGTGGCGATCGTCGTCGTACAGCGTGGTGCCGTACAGCGTCCGGCGCAGCGCTAGGCACGCACCGGAGCACGGGACAAGGGGGCCAGGGCGGCTGACGGTTGTACCTTGCGACGTGCCCATCTGGCTAGAACTAGTGCCCTCCTGGCTACTGCATAGTAATGTAACGCACCGACGCCGTGCTCTGTACCCTGACGGACTGAAACATCCCCACACGCCCGGTTTCTCGTCCGCCTCAGGCCTGGACGACCTGTGGCTGTGTCGCGCCTGCGAGCTGAAGCAGCCGGGGCAGCCGGAGCCGCAGTGCTGCCTGTGCCCGGTGGCGGGCGGCGCGCTCAAACCCACCACGCTGCCGGGGCTGTGGTGCCACTCGGCGTGCATGCAGTGGATACCGGAGGTCACCTGCAAAGACCCAATACGGTGAGCACACCGTGTCACCACGCACCCATTGCCATGTACAAGCTTTGGCTTAGGAATTAGCGTGCGACGCGGTGTGTCGCGCGGTAGGCAGCAGCGCACCAGCTCGCCCTGTCCCGGCCCCATCCCCGCCCCGCCGTCATTCCGTATGATCTACGTGCACCTTGCTGTTGCCTTGGCCCTCCCGTCTGCCCCCCGCAGCATGGAACCAGTGGATAATATACCCAACGTGCAGCGCGAGCGGTGGGAGCTCACGTGCTGCCTGTGCCGCCAGCGGTACGGAGCCAAGATCCAGTGCGGGCAGTGCTACCAGGCAGGTCCACGGTCTGCGTCGAGCTCTTGCGAGAAGCTTACATGGCTACCTGCGTCAACGCAGACTTCTGTTCCGCGTCAGACCGAGCTCACTGCGGACCCCGCTTACTCCTCTTGCGCCCAGGGTGCGCCTGTGAACCTCGCTGCGTAGCTCACCTCGAGCCACTAGCTCATCCTTAGCTCTTACTCTTGGTCTTTGCCCTCTCTCTCTTTCCCTCACTCGCGCCAGGCCTACCACCCGCTGTGCGGCCGCATGGCTGGGCTGCACATGGAGGTGGCGGCGGAGCCGGGGCCGCACGGCAAGGGCACCAACCTGCGCATCGTCACGTACTGCCCCAAGCATTGCAAGCCGCAGCCCAAGCTGTCAGGTGGGAGGTTCAGAAGCCTGGCGTGCACCGTGCGTGCCAAGGAGCAACGATAGCCAGCAAGACCTTGTTCCGCTGCCTTGTGCCACCTCCGTCGCCTGCCCAGCCGCAGCAGCACACGCCCCGCACGTGCCGTGGCGTGGCCTGCAGCTCGGCACAGTGTCCTGCGTGCATCCCCGCATGGCTCGTTCGCGTCTCTGCTGTGTGGGCCTCAACCACCCAGTTCACGAGTCGCAACCATACAACGGCTTCCCACTGCGGTTGGGTCCCGTGGCTGAGTCCCTGCCTGTGCCCTGTCGCGCAGGTGTGCAACGCGTGCGCGACGCCGCCGGCGGCCCCGACGCCGCTGACGGCTCCGTCAATGGGCTGTGGAACTGGCAGCCCTTCCGGCCGCGTCCTGCGCTGGAGGTGCCGCAGCCGCCCGAGGGCTGCGCGCGTGCACAGCCGCTGCAACTGGAGCGCAAGTCGCACGGCACGGGTAGGTGGCGGCGTGTGGATCAACTTGCGAACGCCCCGGCAGTACTGTGTGGGCTTTGTTCAGAGGCCTGGACCGTGGTGTTGACAGCGTACGGGCAAGGCATGCAGTCGGTGCCCCATCTGACCAAACAGGTACCTCCTCTGCGACAACAGCTGGCGCTGCCTTCGGACCCACCCCTTGTGCAGGGAGCGGCTTCACGACCGTCAAGGGCTTCTGGATTCCCGAGGAGCCCGCCGCAACAGAGCCCGCCGACGGCGCCGAGCGCGATGGCGCCAACTCCGGCACTGCCGCCGCAACGGGAGCCCCCGCTGTTGCCGGCGGCGACGCGCCGCCGCCGCAGCACACCCGCCCAGGCCGTGGCGGCGGCCGGGGACGAGGCCGCGGCAGGGGCCGCGGCGGCCGTGGCGGCCACCCCAGACCGCCGCCGCCGTCGGCGGCGGAACGCGCCGCGGCTGCCGCCGCTGCGGCGGCGCCGCCGACCAAGGTGGAGCTGATGCCGATGCCGGAGGGCCTGCATGACGAGATACCGGTGGTGTGCTGCGGCCGGCGTGCGCTGCTGCACGTGCGCACGCAGCGCGTGGTGTACAACGAGACGCTGATGGCGGTGTCGCACTTTGAGAAGATCTGCGGCCGCGGGGACGCCAAAAAATGGAAGTCCAGCTTATGGTGGGTGGATGGAGGGAGGAAGGTTGGGCACCACGGGATCCTCCCTTGGTGTTTTGGCGCTTCTGATAAGCCATGTGTTCGCATACCGTAGGAGCGACGTAAACCAGGGTCAGGCGAACGTTGTGGCAGGGCAGGCACGCTCATGCTGCAGCAACAGGCAGCAACAGTATTGACCTATACTGTGGCCCCTGTGGCGCAAGGCTCGCCCACGCACTGCCATGCCTAAACCACGCTAATCGACTCCCGCGCGGCCTGCAGGGTGGAGGACGAGGAGGGGCAGCCGCTGATGCAGGTGGGCGACTGGCTGACCACCAAGGGCGTGGACCGCAACATGCTCACCAAGCTGCTCCACAACGCGCAGCAGCACGAGGTGTACATGCAGTGGGTTAAGGCGCACGGCCACGAGCCGGGGGTGGAACAGCAGCCGGGGGAGCAGCAGCAGGGGGAGGAGCAGCAGCCGGCAGTGGAGGCGGAGGATGGGTCGGAGGGCAAAGCTGACGGCGTTGCCGGGGGCGAGGGCGACGGTGGGGAAAACGGCGGCAAGCTGGAGGCTGGTGCAGAGGAGGGGGCGCAGGTGGTGGCGGGGACGGAGGGGTCGTTGGGGCAGGAGGGCGAGGACGCACCAGGAGAGCCTCGGAAGATGTCCTTGGACATGCCGTTGGAGGCGTCGGGTGGGGCTGGGTTGGAGGGCAGGACGGAGGGCGCGGAGGGCGAGGGGCAGGATGGAGCACAGGGGCTTGGGAGAGGGCCTCCAGCGGCTGAGGAGCAGGGTGCTTCTCTGGAGGCAGCGGGGCTAGAGGGTGGTGAGGCAAAGGGCGGTGGCGGAGAAGGGGCGGCGCCGGTGGGCGTTAGTGCACCTCCGTCACGCATGTCAACGCCGGCGGGGGAGGGGGAGGAGGTGGCGGGCGATGTGGCGGTCAAGGGAACAGCAGCATGTGCGGGGCAACCGGCGGGTGCGGCGCCAGCGGCGGCGACGGCGGCGGCGTCTCCGGGCCTCAAAGGGTCGGGGTGCGCCAAGGCCCATGTGGTCGAGTCAAAGGCGATGCCTACAAAGCGCGTCCGGTTGTTCCCGTTGGACCCGCTCACACGGCGAAGCCTCATGACCCACGTGACGACCAACACGGCCGCTGTCGTACCGGCGCCCATGCCGCCGGGTCCGCCGCCGTTGGTCATCAACGGCGTGCCGATGGGGCCCGTGGGTCCGCCCGTCGTACTGCCGTTCGGCAGCGCCGCCTTCTCCCCGCACGAGTGCATCGGGCACTGCTGCCGTGTCTACTGGTACGACGACTACGAGTGGTACGATGCGGAGGTATTTGAGTACGACGCCAGTACGGGCCGACACAACCTGTACTACCACCTGGACGACGCGACCGAGTGGATAGACCTTCGGGCGGAGGAGATGGCGGGCCGCGTGCAGTGGCTGCCGTACAACCGCGATCCGGAGGACTGGCCGCCGCCGCCGTCGCCTCCGCCCCCGCCGCCGGCGGCGGCGGGCAAGCTGCGCTCCGGCGGCTCTGGCAGCTTTGCACGGGAGGGCTCCGCGGGCGCCGCCCCCTTGCCCCTGCAACCACCACCACCAGCCGCCATGCAGGCGGGCCGGGGACCAGCCAACCTGGATGCGTTTACGCCGACGGGAAGCGCGATGGCGGGCGGCGGCGGCGGAGGCGCCGGCGTTCCGCTGACGGACCCAGAGCCAGGCAAGGGGCAGCCGCCGGCGGCGGAGTCTGTCGGATGGCGCGTGCGCCTGTTCCTGCCGGACACGGCCAACGGCGCCGCCAGCGGTGCGGCGTCCAACTCACTAACCGGCATCGTGTGCGAGTACGACGCAGCCACAAACCGCCACCGGGTGGAATTTGAGGATGGGCAGAACGAGTGGGTGGAGCTGCAAGCGCTTGGCGCCAAGTGGCTGTGCGGCGGCGCGGCGGCGGGTGAGCAGCATGAGGCGGCGGTGGCGGCGGCGGCGGAGGAGCGTGCGGCGTCAGAGGCGGCGGCGGCAACGACGGCGGCGGACATGGAGGCGCGGCGGCGGAACGCGCCGGCGGAGATCCCCGTGACGTGCAACGGCATGGACGGCGTGTTCCTGGTGTTCCCCTCCATCGTGCGCACGCTGGACGGCCGCACGCTGTCGCCGACGGAGTTTGAGCGGATTGCCGGCAAGGCGGCGTCCAAGAAGTGGAAGGTGGGCGCCGGAAACTGCGCGTGGCCCTGCCCTGGCAGCACGGATACCGTTCTGTACTCATTCCAATCAAAGTCCGTCGATGCCGTTGGGATATGCCCTGAATTGCAAAATGCATTTGGTATGTTTCTGCTCCTTGCCGAACCCGTCACGCACCCTGCAGGTGACGCTACGCGTGCGCAAGGCTGACGGCACGCCCGGCCAGACCCTAGGAGACCACCTTCTGGAGTTGGGGCTGGAGGACCCGCCGCCGGGCGGCAAAGCAGGTAGGGAGTTTTGCGCCGGGGGTTGTATCTATGTGCTGTGTGCAAATGCATCTCTGTGCTTGCGCAGAGCCGTACACCGACGGCGACAACGTGTGCGTGGCAGGCGCTGGCAGCGTCCTACCGCTGTGCACCCTATCGTGTCCAATTGGTGTAGGGAGGCGGTTCCAGGTGTAAGCGAGCTTCCTCTACAGAGGGTTACCAGGCTTTCCAAAATCACGTGCTTCACATCTAATTGGCTCAATTACGGAAAGCTGATGCAGCTCCTGCAACCCTTTGTGCTCTTGACACCGTTACAGGCAAGGGCGGCAGCCAACTGGCGGCCGCAATCGCCAACCTGGATGCGGCACGGCGGCGGCAGACCGCCGCTAAAAAGGCCGAGGCGGCAGCGATGGCGGCGGGCGCGTATGGCGGGGGCGGGCGCGGTGGTGGCGGCGGCCGGGGCAGCATACACCGGGTAGGTTGGTATCTGTACGGAATACGCTGGCGCTGTTCATGTGCATGCCGGAACTGGCAAGGCCGCAATTGCGGTGTTACAGGCATGTGCACTGGGCACCGGTGAGGCCACGCATACCGTTACCAGGCATGTACCGGTATCTCAAAGTCGCTGCTGTTCTACGTCATGAAATTGCCACACTCCCTAGGTCCACCGGCCGGGCTGCATGTGCGTCATTTGCAAGCAGTCCCGCAAGGATTCGGCACAGGCAGCGCGGACCGCGGCGGCTGCAGCGGCGGCCGCGGCTGCGGCACCGGCGGGCGGCGGGGCTGGCGGCGGCGCCAAGGGCGGCGACGCGGGGGCGGGGGCGGCGCGTGCTGCGGTGGTCATGGTGCGCTCCGGCAAGCGGGCGTTCCTGCCGGCGGTCGCACAGGTGGTCCGCGGCCCCATGCAGCACGGGTGAGTCGTGTTGTGCTGTGGCCCGCGTAGACGATGGCGCCGAAAGCTATGGACCATGGCGTGCCGCCTTGTTTCCCTCCTTCCAATGGCGGCAATGTACGTCCCGACAGCGCTTGTAAAAGTTGCGGGCTGGTCTGCGGGATTTGTTGCGTGCGCTTTGGTGTATCACCGCTAGTGAACACGCCGGTAAGGACTGTGGGAACGGTCGGCTCCCGCTACATGCACACGTACATATGAAGCTCGCCTTGTACTCATTGATTGACTCCTGATTGCTCCGTCCTACCGCTTCCCGCAGCTTCTGGACAATGCCCCACACCAAGTGCTACACGGCGGAAGAGTGGGCCGCACTGCGCCAGGCCGAGCGCCACCAGGAGGAGGCAGCCGCCGCTGAAGCGCAAGCCGCCCCTGCTGCTGCAGCTCCGGCCTACCCCCACCTTCCCGCCCTGCCTCCAGCCTCCAGCCACCTGCCGAGTCCTGACCAGCAGCAGGAACACCACCAGCAGCTGCTGCTGCTTGCACCCAAGGTTGAGAGCGGCTTTGGGGCGGAGCAGGGCGTAGACGGCACAAGCCTGGCCATGCTGCCGGACTCGGGGACGGCCCCGGACGCTGCGGCTGTTGCTGCACCAGCGGCTGGGCAGGGGGCGGCTGTTCCCATGGACTCGGTCCACAGCGCTGATGAGGCGGCGCAGGAGTTGCAAGCCACGGTGGCAGGTGCTGAGGCTGACGGTGGGGCAGGAGCATGTGGCGCACAGGGTGCGGTGGCTGTGAAGCAGGAGCCGATGCAGGGGCATGACGAGGCGGGGGCGACAGGTGAGGAGCAACAGCCGCACCAAAGAGAGCAGCAGCAGGGAGGGCAGCAGCAGCCGGCCGCTGCGGACCAGGGCGATGTGGTCATGGCGTGTGCGGAGGCGGGGGTGGAGCCGCCTGCTGCGGGGGCGACCTCGGTGCCTGGCCCTGACGCTGCGACCGCTGCGCCGGCGCCAGCAGCGGAGGTTGCAGTCGGGCAGGGCGGGGGAGCTGGGTCGCAGGGGGGCGCTGGTGAGAGCGTTCAGGAGGAAGACGGGCCCATGGACGTGGATGCTGCTCAACAGCAGCAGCTGCAGCAGCAGCACCAGCAACTGCAAGGGGACGAGCAACAACTTGCGCAACAGCCGGATCTATGGCTGGACCAGGGGCAGCAGCCAGAGCAGCAGCCAGGAGAGCAGCCACTGCCACAGCAGCAGGTGCAGGTGCTGCCAGCGCTGGTGGGTGCTGCCGTTGGCGGCGACAGCATTGTGCCTACCGGCGACCTGAGCGACTCTGACAGCGAGGACGGCGATACGGAGCGACAGGCGGCGGTGGTGGTGGCAGCGGCAGCCGCAGCGGCGGCTGCAGCAGCAGCGGCAGCGGGAAGCGCCGGAGACGCGGGCCAGGCGGCAGCGCCCACAGCGATGGATGCTGCCATGGCTGCGGGCCCTGGCGGGGGGTCTCCCGTGCTAAACATCACACTACCGGGTGTTACACTACCAGAGGGAACGGCCCCACTTGTGGCGGCCTTCCTTGCAGCAGGCGGTGACGCAGCTTCCCTGGCCTCCGCGATGCTGGCAGCCGCTGCCGAAAGCGCAGCCGCCGCTGGCGCCGCAGCGGCGGCGGCGGCGGCGGCACTGGCGGGCGGGCCCTCTGGCGGCGCGGTGGTACCGGCGTGCACGGCGGCGGTGGCGGCGGCGACGGCGGCGGTGTCGGCGGCGGACGTGCGGAAGCGCGCGGAGCGGCAGAAGAAGGCCGTGCGGTGGGAGCACCGGCTGACGTGTGCGCTGGCGTCGGAGAAGAAGCGCATCACGTTCGGGAAGAGCGGTATCCACGGCTGGGGCATCTTCGCACGGGTGGACATCCCCCAGGTGAGTTGTGCCGTCATAGCTCCGCGTGCCAGCTTACCACCGTGTCGGGCCCATTGCAAGGTACCTGCCTGTAAACCCGGCGTGCGTTAGCGTCCTAAGTGCTACAGGACACGCTGGCTCACTCTGACACATGGTGGATTCCGTTGTACATTCCTGCAGTTGTTGGGTACCCGGAAGCCCTGCATGCATTCGTACCTTGGGAACAGTACACACTTGCCTGTTCTGACACATGCAGGACGCGGTGGTGACGGAGTTCCGTGGCGAGGTGGTGCGGCCGGTGCTGGCAGACCTGAGGGAGCGGCGGTACAACAAGCAGGGTGCGTAGGGCGCGCAGGAGGGGTTGCACTGCGGGCGCTGGACACGCCTGTGCAACGGCACCAGCATGAGCTTTGCTCCACCATGGCTTGACAGTCGTGACCACCACAGCCACCCGGGATCCAGCTGCCACACGAGCAGCCGTTCCCTTGCCACATGCAAGTGGACGGCATCGCGCATACGGGTACCCACGGGCACAGCCACCCTGCAGCCCGTTTGGTTATGCAGAGTTGCTCTCGGTTAGATCCTCCATCCTCATGCATCCATCCCTCCGGCTGTCCTTCACGCACCTTGCAGGCACCGACTGCTACATGTTCCACGTCAACCAGGACGTGGTGCTGGACTCCACCAGCCTGGGGCACTACGGCCGCTTCGCCAACCACTCCTGCTCACCGTCCATGTACACCAAGGTATGCACAGGGCGCGGGCCGTACGACGGCGGAGGCACGAGCACACAACGGCGGGGGCTCTGTGCCACGTGTGGGGGCCCCTTGCGCTGAAGGTCACTGACAACAAGCGTGCGAGGAGAATGCTGGGAACGGTGCCGCTTTAGTGGATGGGATAGGGGTAGGTGCGAGGCAAGCCGAAAGGACCGCCGCTCTTCCTGTTCGCTTCACTTGGCTAACAAGCCCCCGCCAGCACACCGTGACCCTGCTAACCCACCCCGCTCTGGCCTCGGCCCCGCAGGTGCTCAACTTCGAGGGCGGCCGCGTGCGCCTGGCCTTCTGCGCGCGCACCGACATCCGCGCGGGCCAGGAGCTGACGTTCGATTACCGGTTCAAGGAGGAGGAGGCGGGGGCCAAGGTGCCGTGCATGTGCGGGGCGCCCAACTGCAAGGGGACGCTCAACTGAGGAAGAGAAGCCGCTATGCGGTGTTGCAGTGTGTGGGTTGGGACGGTAGGATGGTGGTCGGTTGCGGGAGTTGTGTTGGGCAGGGACGTGGGCTGTAGCCTGTAGGGTTACGGCAGGAAGTGAGATTGCGGATGTTGCAGGAGCGCTGCAGAGGAAGGGCAGGGGCTGTGCCAGCGGTTAACTGTGGGTATGTGCAAATCGTGGATGAACAGCAACGTGTTTGGCAGTGCAACGCTTGCGCTGGGGAGTAGTTTGTGTACGTATTAATCTTTGTGATGTGGGGGCACGGACTCTGAGAGGAAACTTGAAGCGAGAGTGAGGCGGATAGTGAGAGGTGCGGAGGGTTAGGTGCGTTGCTGTTGCTACACTTAGGCGAGTGCGGACGTGTGCGCGCAGTCATCCGGGAACCTTTCTCCCCCGCGGGCCCTGACAAGGTTGCGTTCCTGTTGCCTTTGTTATGCACGACCCGCCTTGGGGAATGCATTGAGCGCAACGCCGCACGGCGACGCATTACAAGCGTCGTGCGGACCGAGGTGGTGCCCGTGGGCGCCAGTTGCATGTGTACTCATCGCTGCATGTGTGGAAGGGAGCCCGTATCGCGTAAGCGCTGCGCAAAAGGGTGGTACCGTAGCCACGTTGCCACGGGCCGTGACTCAGCAGCAGCTTGCTGCGAGTGCGACCGTGCGCGGCACGTGTGTGTAGCATGGCGCCTGTGCTCATCTGCGCAGCCGGCACTCGGGTGAGGTGCAGCAGTGTCATGTTTCGCCGTGGGCGGCTTGGTACTGTACTGTGGCCGTGTCTAGCCGGGAAAGTCGCACCTGGCGCAAACTTGGGCAGCAACCGAGGCGCGCTCTCGTGCTCATCCTTGTGTTCCAGTACCCCTGTGGGTGCGTGGTGCAGGTTGGGTTGCCCATTGCACCCAAATGCGCCCGGCCCACTGGTTACGCGAGGGCCCTACGGTATGGGAGGACTCGCCTTTGGTACGAATACTGGTGCATGCGCTGGCACGGTGTACTTGTAAGAGACCAGGCAAAGGCATACGGGCTGCGTCCCTTCCGTTGTGGTGGTGCCCAAGGGTTCCGGGCTGCTGAATGATGCAAGAGGAAGGAACAATAGAAATGCGCTACCAGAAGCTAAGTGCCCGTCAACGGCAAGGCACGAAGGCGAGGACTCGCGCGTCGAAGCTCTGTACTGTAACAGGGGATTGGTCTTTGCATCGCAATACTCAGCAAACGGCAAGTCACCAAGTCAAAGCACCTCGGCCCTACGGCCTTCCTGCGATGGAATGTGAGCCGCTAGCCTGTCAAAACCAAAGTAAAAAGTAACGAGTGCTGCGCGGTCCTCACCATGACAGCTACATACCCACCAGCGGCAATCCGCAAGCAACGCACAAGCCAGTGGTCCAACATCCACTTGCAACACAGCGCTGACCAGGAATGCTGTCCTTGTTGACAAGTCACAATGAGCACCACATACCGTTGGCGGCAACGACCCCTATGTACGTGCATTGCCACCAAGCTACTCCAAGCGTCCCTACCCTTTTATTGCACGCCCCCTTGCTGCCGTGCCTTCTGTCCTCTGGCCGCAAAAGAACACGGGTATTCCGCTTAAGGGAACCCTGCCATCCAATGCCAAATGCAAACAGCCCAAACAATGGGTCAGGGCCCAGACCCTCGCGCTAATACCAAACGAGTCTAAACCCGTATCCAACGCACGCAGAGCAACATGCCTAATGCAGTGCATGCGTAGCCTGCTGACCTGCAATAAATCCGCACAATACCCAGAAAACCAATAACCAGCTGCCCTCCGAACGGCTACCCCTACACCTGCCCCCCCTCCGTCCCAGCAAGCTTCTGCCAAACCCTCCCTCTGCTCCCGCAATTGTCCAACCCTTGGTTCTCAACGCTCCAACGCATCGCTGCCGCTGCCCTGCCGTAACCCCTAACCCATTGCCCCAATACCCAACACCCAGCCCTCGCCCTGCCAACCCCTACCTCCTGCTCCACCCTCACGGCCCCCACTCCACGTTAAGCCACGGCCGGACCACCAGCAACGGCAGCGCCGCCACGAACGGCTCCTCCAGCCGCCCACAGCCCCGCACCACCAGCCGCCGGCACGCCGTCTGCGCCTGCACCACGTACCTCAGGTCCATGGGCTGCAGCTCCGGCAGCGCCAGCAGGTGCAGCTCGCACAGGCGGCTGAGGGGCGCTGTGGCCAGCTGCTGCGCCAAGCGCGGGTCGCATCCCGACACCACCATGCGGGACAGGTTGGGCAGCTTCTGCAGGCGGCGCAGCAGGCGCGCGATCTCGTAGCCGCACGCGTCGCCGCCCAGGCACGCGTGCAGCTCCAGAGACTGCAGCTCCGACAGGCCGCGCAGCTCCTCCACCGCCTTACGCAGCGGGCGGAACTCGTTGCAGCGCACGAAGAGGAGGGAGGAGAGCGCTGCGCAGGGCGGGGGAGCGAACAAAGGTGAGGTAAGAGAGGTGCGGAAGGGAGCAGCACGGATAGAGCAGGGCAAGCAGGGTTTTCCAACTTACAACACTTTGTCACACTCCAACTGTCCGAGATAGTGTTGCGTCTGGCCGCGCATGCGCTTGTACATAAGCACGACCGTTACGGCCCCAGCCCGCCTACGGTACCCTGACGCGTACTCACATGTAAGGGACGAAAGCGCCTCCAGCCCGTGACCGGGCTTGCCGCCGACCGACAGCACTTGCAGCTCAGACAGCCCCTGCAACAGCCGTAGCTGCAGCGTCAGCTCAGCCGGCAGCACGCCCCCCGCCGCCACCGCCGCCGCGCCGCCGCCCAGGGCCGCTGCCGCAGCCGCCCCCGCCGCTTGCGCCTGCACCTCCATGCCCTGGGCCCCCGGCCCACCAAGCGCCACCGCCGCTGCGGCCGCCGCGGCCGCGGCCGCCGCCGCCAGCGCCGCCGGCGGCGCACCCGCATCCTCTGCCCCGCCCGCCGCTCCTCCCCCGAGCGCCGCTGCGGCCGCGGCTGCAGCCGCCGCCGCCGCCGCCCCATCCGGCTCCGCCCACGGCCCGCCCTGCCCGGGGGCCTCCCCTGCGCCGAGGCCGTACCGCCCCGCCGCCACCGCCGCCGCCAGCACGGAGGTGGGCGGCAGGTCTCCAGCCGCGTGGCCCAGCTCCAGGTGCAGCAACGAGGGGAACAGCCCCACCAGCGGCTGCAGCAGCTCCAGCCGGTCCGAGCGCAACGCAAGGCGCGTGAGTCCCGACAGGGACAGCTGCGTGGGGGAGTGGATGCGCAGGCCGGGGACCTCCAGGGCGCACAGCGAGGGCAGCAGCGCCAGCAGCGCTAGGTCCGCCTCCCCCAGCAGGTGGTTGACCCGGTGCAGGGACAGCGACCGTAGCGGCACGGGCGGCTGCAGCGCGCGCAGGATGTGGTGCAGGGCCAGCTGCGGGCCCCCGGCTCCAGGGCCGTGCTGGCCCAGGCCCAGCCCTAGGCCCAAGCCCGGGGCAAGCGCAGCTGGGGCAGGAGCGGCAGCAGGGGGAGGCGGCAGGCCCAGGCCTGCGGCTGCGGCAGCTGCCGCCACCCCGACCCACGGGCCGCCCTCCAGGACACCCATGCCACCTGGGGCAGGCCCCAGCGCCGCAGCAGCCCCCGGGGCCAGCACAAGCCCCTCCTCGCGGTACCGCAGCTCCAGGGTGTGCAGGCGGCGCAGGCAGCTAAGCCACCCCGCGTGGTGGCCCAGCGGCCGCACGCCGCACACCGCCAGCGACACCTGCCCCAGCTGGCCGATGCCGCACAGCTGCTGCAGCAGCCCCGCGCTGCGCACGGGCAGCCCCCGGCCCTGCAGCTCCACGCAGCAGTGCGGCCGCCGCTCTGCTAAGACGCGCAGGGCCGCGACCACCGGGGCAGCGTCGGGTGGGGAGGGCCCGCAGATGGGGCACGTGCAGCGCGGGGTGGCAGAGAGCGTCACCCCTGCCCCGATGCTCACGCCTGGCCCCAGCGTCACCGGCCCTCCAGGCGACGGCGTAACCAGCCCGGGGTGCCATTTGGCGCTGCTGCCGCCGTTCCCGCCGCCGCTGCCACGGCCCTTGCCGCCCGACCCAGATGACGATCCGTCGCCGCCGCTGCCCCCCGCGCCCCCGCCGCGGCCCTTGCAGTGCTCCGCCCCATGCGCCAGCAGCGCCCGCCACTGCACCCGCAAGGTGACCTCCCCCGGCCCCAGGGCCTCCACCAGCGCGTCCCACGTGTCGCGCGGAATGGGCATGGCCCCGCACCGCGACAGGTCCAGCAGCGTCAGGGCATGCAGCTGTCCGCACACCGAGGCGCGCATGAACGCGTGCAGGCACTCCGGGCCGCTGGGCCACGCCCGCTCCGTGTACCCGACCGACCCACATCGCGACCCACCTCCGCCCAGTCGTAGCCACCCCAGCGGACCCCGTCCCCGCCCTGACCCGCTCGGAGACATCCCTTGGTGCATCCCAAGCTCCCGGGGACTGCCGTAGCCGTGGCCGAAGTACGAGCTGGCCCCCAGGTCCCTTCCGCTGTCGTGGGGGTGCAGGCTGAGGACGCCGGCTGACCCTGGCACGCCTGCGCCTGCCCCTGCCCCGGTGCCTGGAGGGAGAGCTGCAGCAGCTGCTGCTGTTGGCCCCAGCATGGTGAGGTGCAGCTCTCTGAGGCTGGGGTACATGCTGTCCAGGCGGGGGGCGGACAGCTGGCGGCAGCGGTGCGACACGTCCAACGCCAGAACTAGCTTGCTGGTGCGGGCAGCCACCTGCAAGAGGTAGTGGACTGTGTTGGACGGTAGCAGAGAGGGCCAGGCCGACCGCACTCATTGAAAGCTGCACGTCCAGCATTTCACAGTCTGGTGCGACAAGGCCCTGCTGATACATATGTGCAGGTATATGATGCGGGTGTGCAGTGCGTTACGTGTCGCTTCGATGGGGGTTGGGAGACTCCCCTGCTGAACCCACCTGTAAATACGTCTGGCGACAGGTAGCCCGCAGGGCTTTCAGGTCTGCCGGGTCCAGGCGAGCTATTATGGCGTCCGCGATTTGGGGTGGCAGGCCGAAGAGCCAGTCGCGTTGTTGTATTTGCTGCCAGACCACGGGGCACGTCCATGGTTGAGGATCGCCGCTGGTCGCCGCTTTCCCACGTCCGTGGTGTCGCCCATGCCCACTACGAGACCTGTTATCCAAGCAAGGATACATCAATATACGTTGGGAGGCAAACAAGAAGGCGAGGGCCATTGTACGCAAAGCGACAGGGCATGCAAGCAGTTCTACGCCATGCCCGACTTGGTTACGAAGTGCAGGCCAGGAGCACCCACCCGCCGGTATGTGAGCCACTGCCTCGATGACGAAGGCGTCCGAACGCGCCGACAACGAGAAGAACGGCAGCGCTGGCCGCCACGCAGACCCCCGCAAGCTTCGAGTTGCGTCGTCGAGCCATCGCAGCAAGACGTCTAGGTATAGCCGACCATATCGCTGACCTTGGTTGCTGACTTTGGGTGTTGGCAGTTGCCTTACTCTGCGCCATGCATTGGCGTTTGCCCCGTCAGCAACGTGAACTGAGCCCGAGAGGGCCGGATGCTGCTACTTATGGGCTGAGTGTACGTTAGTATACATTGTCAGGCAACCGTGTGCACAAAGGCAGGCGTTGGCCCCACTGCTGCCACTGGCCAACACACCGCTGAAGACAGTCGCTAAGATGTATTATAATGGCAAAACTGACGTACACGCGGTGTAGCTCAAAGCTGCGAAATGCAACGCACGCAAACTGACCAGGTAACTGAAATTGTCCTCGGCCGATGCCGCGACAATACGATGTGAAAGCACTCGGGCCTCACGTGGATAGCGATGACAGTAACTTTGATGTTATGCATAGTATTGCGCAGTAACTCTCTGGGGGCGTTCTGGTCGCCATGTTGAACCGTCAGGATCGGTTGCCGTTGCCACGCCGGCCACCGGCTGGACGTTCCCTCCCCTATTCCTACAGCCATCCTGGGGCCTTCCTGCTCCTCCTCTTCGACTTTCGAGCAACCACCACAACGACGCAGGGGCCATCAGTATCACTGTATAGTTTCGTTAGTGTCATTTACAGCGCTTTACTGGCCCAACCTTGCCTTCATGGCTTGCCTCAACACCTGCAGCTGCACCCCCAATTTCCAACCACCCCTTACCCCTATTATACGCGCCCGTCCAGCCCCTCTTTGTCTTCCCAGGCGCAATGCAGACAGGACAAAGCACGCATGATGTTGCCACATGCAGACGCCTGCGCAAAGGTCCAAACCATACACATGCCTGCTCCGTTCACGGTACTGAACCTGATGCAAGCAACATCCAACACACCCTCCATCGCCTGCACTTCTGATAAGCCCCACACCTTTTCAAACCAATGAGCACGGGGACAGGCGGCAAGCTATGCGCCGTCCTGTAGCAGCCCTTCACTCACCATGTCACCAAGCCTCCAGCACTTCCCCGGCCACTTCCGCCCCCTCAGTACACAAGGATACTGGCCAAGTTTCGCTTTCCCTGCCTAAGCCCGGCCAAGCAGTGCGTATGCACCTCGGCCCACGCCTCACCTCACGGTCCATGCTCAGCCCCGTCTTGTCTGTTCCCGGTACGACACCCAAACCTGTGCTAGAACCCATGCCCGTCGCGTCAGCTCCCCAAACCTGCCTTTTAAACACATGCCTGCCTTGCACCATCCATGATCTACCACCCCAAGTGTTGCCCCTACCCTCTCTTGCACCTGGACGCTACCAACCATCCACCACCACCCACCGCCATGCCTTGCAACCCCGCTGCAGTACGGTACCGGTACCCTCACAGCATGACTGGCAGCGTCTGCACCAGCCACGACCCCAGCGTCACATCCACCAGCTCCACCCCGCACTCCAGCTCCAGCAGCGCCTCCAGCTTGCACAGGAAGCCCACGTCCAGCTCCGGCCGCACCTCCCCCTCCATCGTCACCTCACTGTCCAGCACGCTGCCCACCCCGCTGAACGCAACGCTGCTGCCGTCCTCGCTCGACCGCGGCACAGCCGACAGCAGCCGCTCCGCCGCCCTCAGCACCTCCGCCAGGCCGTCCGCGTCGGGTGCAGGGTAGCCCAGCAGGTCCGTGGGCGCCTTGGGCTTCTCCAGCCGTGCACGCGCCTGGCGCACCTTGCGCTGCAGCACGCGTACGTCCGTGACCGAGAACGTTACCTCCCCTGCATGCGGCCCCGAGCCCCCGTCCCCACTGGGCGCAGCTATCACGTACAGCAGCGATGCGTACGTGGGCGTGGGGTGCAGGGCCAGCACGTGCTGTTCCGTGATGCTTGCGGCACCCTGCGCGGCGTCGGGGCCGGACTCGGCCGCACCCGGCAGCGAGCCGTCCGCCATCCAGGACCGCGCCTCCTGCCAGCACCCGTCCTGCACGTGCCACTGCGCGAGTACCGTGCCGGGGGGTATGGCCACGGCCTGCAGCTGCTCGGGCGGCGGCGGGAGCGGCGGGTCGGAGAAGCACGCGTCGATGCCGTACTTTGCGCACGCGAGTCGCAGGGCGGCGTGCAGCGCGGTGATCTGCGCCTCTGCCCGTGCGCGGAAGCCGCAGCCAGCCGGGAGCGCGTCCATGGACCGCACGAGCGCCGCGAAGTGGCACACCACCATGCGCGCCACGTCGACGTCCGATATGGGCGCGTCAGGTTTGCCGCCGGTGGACTGTGCGAACCGCGCCTCCTGGCCCTTGACGTACGCCACCGCCCAGTCGGGCAGCTGCGGAGCCGCGACGGGCGTGAGCGTGTGCGTGGCGAGGAGGAGCATGTCGTGCTTGGTGGAGGCAGCGTGCGCGGCGCGCAGGCACACGGAGGCGTTGCGCGGGTCCATGCCGGCGATGAAGATGGAGGCCAGCTCCAGGAGTGAGGAGCGCATGAGGGTGCGGATGTGGCCGCCGTCCAGGCACGCGAGGGTGATGGAGGCGGACAGGGCGGAGCGCGCCGCGGAGAGCTTTGCAGCCATGAGGGCGACGGCGTTGCTGGAGGTACTGGTGGAGGGGGAGGAGGCGGCCAGCGCGGGGCTGCCGGGGAGGTCGGGCGGCGGGCGGCTGCCTTCTCCGCACATGGCGACTATGCGTGCCATGCGGCCCACGGTGAGGCAGGCGGCGGCGTGCTGGGAGGGCAGCGCGCGGGTGTGGCTGCGCAGGAGCAGCAGCGCGTGGCGGGCGTGCTGCTCGGCAGAGGCGTGGCACCGCCTGTGTGTGGGTTGCACAAGGCGGGGAACGCAGGGTCAGCATGCCATGCCAGAGCGGTTCAAAGATAGATACACTGGCACCGTGTGTCATCGGGCCTAAATCTTTATCACAACTAAGGGGCCAGCCATCTTTACGTACTGCTAAAAGGTGTGGCTGGTCCCTAGCACTCGCTGTTCACCCACAAGAATAATGCCCGGAAGGACTCCCGAGCCCGAAAGTGTACAACTCGCTCAAACTGCAAGGTCTAGGGATTCTCCCCTGTGTTGTCCCTCCCAGTGACCCACCTCCTCGACAGATGCGCAGCCATGCTGCCCAGAGACGCCGCATACACGGCCGTGCCGTCCAGATACACGTTGGTCAGCTCCGGAGCCTCCAGCGCCTCCCCCAGCCCCATGCCGTCCAGGGACCACGCCTCCGCCACCCGCAGCGCCTGGCCCGCCAGCGCCGCCGCATCCGCCCGCAGCCCCAGCCGGTCCCTCAGTGCCGCAGCATCCATCAGCACGCACGCTAGCCGCGTGTCGTACACGTGCATGGCACGGTACCGCGCCGCCACCGCCGCCAGCCCCGCCAGCGCCTCCGCCGTACGGCCCTCCCGCGCCAGCACCAGCGCGTCCGCATGGCACATGGCAGCCGCGTGCACGCCCTCGTGTACGGCAGCCACCTCCGACTGTACGGCACCGTGCACGAGCTCGTGCACGTGCTCGGCCTGCGCGAGCTGCGCGGCACAGCGCACGGCGGCGGCGCGAGCGAGGAACCACAGCACGGGGGACAGCGAGTGGCGCTCTAGCTCATCGTTGTCCCCCTGCTGTGGCACGTTGACACGGTCTGCCTCCGCGCCCAGGAACTTGGCGGCCTCCAGGGCGTGCCCCAGGCCACGTGCCGGGTGCCACCGCAGCTGCTCCAGCTCGCACAGCAGCAGCAGCGCACGCACCATGACCTCCGCACGCTGGCCGGCTGTGGGCGGAGGCGGCGCGGGCGGGCCGGGAAGGTCGGCCAGGTCGGCGGTCTCCTTGCCTTTGTCCTTGTCTTTCGCACCCTTGGAGCCGGGCGGTGGCGACTTGGAGCGGGTCTGGGTCGTCTTGGGTGGGGAGTTGGGGCGGCTGCCGGCGCCCTTGGCGGGAGCGCCGGTCTTAGTGCCGGCAGAGGGCTCCTGGGACAGCGTGTCCTCGCCGCGGGACATGGCCTGTGGGTCAAGTCACAGGAGGTACGTACTGACCCTTGCCGCGGCCATGGCCTGTAGCCGCTGTAGGTGTGACCACAGCGTGGGCCTCCATGCGCTCGTATAAGCCTGGGAAGCCAGCAGCGATGTCAAACTATCAGGTGCTGTGCCCTGTCACCACGGCAACTAAACGCCCACCCTGTTGCTTTAGCTCCTGCCTAGCCACCCTAAACTTATACAGACAGCCTCCAAGCTGGCACAGCGCGACTCGCACCCACCAGCGCCCTCCTCAGCAGCGCATTGGCCTTCTCCAGCAGCACCGGCTCCACCGCCTCCGGCAGCCCACTGCCCACAGCCTCCGTCGCCACCGCCGCCACCGCCGCCGTCGCGTCCTTCTTCGCCGGCCCCTTGGCCGGCGTGGCGGGCGCAGGGGCCGCCACCCGCTCCCCCGTCTTCCAGTTGGTCTGGCGCCACTGGCTGGGCACGCCGCCAGCCGCCAGCAAGAACTGCGCCCGCAGCAGGGCCAGGTGCGCCACCAGCCATGCGCCGTACAGTCGCTCCACGGCGGGCGGCAGGGGCGTGTCGGCCAGGTGCGCCAGCGGCTCCTTGTTGGCGGGGTCGCCGGGGAGCAGGGCATTGACGAAGGGGGCGGGCCGGTCGAGCTGCAGGGGGGTTTGGGGGCGTGGATTAGGGTTACCTGAGGAAGATAGGCACAGTACAGGTGGGTTCATGGCAGTGTGGTACTGTAGTTGTAGTTACCGGCACACAGAGTATGGTAATTTAACGCCGCGAGCCAGGCTGCCTGCGTGCGTCAGGGCTCTCCACGCTCGTCCCTTGCTGGCCAGTGCTCATGCTAGCATACTGGAAGTAACTCCGTACCTATCCTGCGCCCCTCACCTTGACCACCTGCCCGCTGGTGTCCTTGAGCACGTAGTCGCTGTCCAGCGTGGGGTCGGGCAGCTGCTCCGCGCCCATGAGCCCCGCAGCCACGCCCCACGCCTCAGACATGAGGCCCAGCGCAATGAGCGCGCGGCAGCGCACGATCCTGTGGGGACAGGCTGGAGAGGTTGAGGCCGGGATACGACGCGCCTGATAACGACAACGTCCAGGCATACCTCCAAAGTCCGTGGCAATGCCATGTACAAACCGCTAAGCCCCCTTTTTCGGGTGTCGGCAGGCCATGTACAGCTGCCATGCGAGGACTTGCCCAACAATTCGCAGCCGCCAGGTACCGCCGTGATTATACCGGCATGCTGGCAAGCGTGCACAACTGACATGGACCCACCTCAGAAGGCAAAGTTTTTTCCCATTCCGAACCGACCCGCACCGGTAACCCATACCCCGGCCCACCTGCACCACATGGTGCCGTGCAGGCTGCGCGCCACGTGTCTGGCCACGTGCTCCCACAGCGCCAGCAGCGGCAGCGCCTCCAGCGCGCAGCCGTTGTCCAGCAGGAAGCAGGACGCCGTCTCCAGCGCCCCCGCCAGGTCGCCCACGGGGCAGCGGTACGGGTCGCTCCATATCACCCACGCGTCCGCGCCAGCAGCCCACAGCTCCCTGCGTACAGTGTATCATACCAGCCGACCACACGCACGATGAGGTATAACGGGTTGGCAAAGTAGCAACACCAGTGCCACTGACCGTGACTAGCAGGGCTGTCCAGAGTGTCCACAACAGGAATCATAGATGCACGAGGGGCTTGCCTGCATGGTTTGTGTCAGGCTGGAGCACTAGCCCGCGGCCCGCCATACCTGGGTGTGTAGGTTGCGAAGCCCAGCGGGCGCTGCGGGTGGCCTACGTGCGAGGCGAAGGCGCAGAAGGCAAGGCGCGCTGCCAGGCGGCACGCCTCCAGCCGGAGCGTGAGGTGGTCGTGGTGCGCGTAGCGCGCCAGCTTGCCCGCCAGCACCACGCCCAGCAGCAGGCCGTGCAGGCCGTACTCCTGCAGCGTGGCGGCGGGGGACAACGCGTCCAGCCGGGGCCGCCAGTTCTTGAGCGCCTGCGTGTGAGGGGAGATGGGGCGGGGGACGGGGTTTTGGAACGGTATGGGGGTTTGGGGAACGGGAGGCTTGGGGTGTGGCGTGTGGGAACATACGGCCGAGTGAGAAGCACGGAAAGCGAAGACGAAGGGGGCGCTTCGCCTCTGACGGCGTGTATGGTGTGTGGCCTGTGATGAGCTTACAAAGTGGAACAGGATAGAAGCCCCGGTAACAAGCTGCAAGCGCTGTTGTGTGCCGGGAGGGCCCCGTCCTGCTGCCCACCTGGTACGGCCCCAGCAGCGTGTCCAGCGTGTCGTGCCATGCGGTGGCGGCGCCGCCCCAGTTGCCGAAGTGCGCGTGCGTGTCGCCCAGCTCGTGCATGGCCAGCACCATGGAGCCCTTCTCGTTGCGCCGCTTGAGCAGCTCGATCACCTGGCGGGACGGAGAGGGGGGCAGCAACAGGTATGCAGGACCCCGAGCCAGAACGTACGAAAGCCCGTGTGCGCCAGCAGTGTATGATGCTTGTGTGATGGACGCACAACCAAGGGTGCAGCGAGCAGCAGACGCTGGTACAGGAAGTGTCTTGCATTGTTGCCCCCCCGATCTTGGATATGTCTCCTACCTTCTCGTACTCGGCAGGTATACGCAGGAAGTCCGGCTGGCTGGCCTTGGTGGCGTAGGTGGAGGCCGTCCTGCAGGAGTTGGCCCGAAGAACCCATATGGTAAGTGCAGGTTGACGGACTGCGTCGCCGCCATCGGTGACCGCGGCAAGAGCCCAAGCAACACCAGGTGTACGTAGGAGCTAGCACAGCGTGACCCATGACCACCGTCAAGGACATGCACAGTCAAACCCCTAGCATCACTGAAGGGTGGAGGCATCTCGATAGCTGCAGCCGTGCCCCTCTCTGCACCCTGCCACCCACCTGTACGTGTACGCTGCGCTGACCAGAGAGGCCCTGTCGCTGAAGGGCTGCCCCTCGCCGTTGAGGCTGCGGCGCCCGCCGCCGCTGCCCGGGCCCGCCTCGCCCGGCAGCGTGGCGCGCTTCTTCTTCTTGCGCACCTTGTGGCCCATGCCGCCCAGGATCAGGGGAGTCTCCCCCAGTCGCTCGCGTGCCAGCGTGCGGACCTGGGGCGGGGCAGGCAACATACCGTGTGTATGTGCAGCACTGGGAGTGGGCCGCGTAGGTTTCGCAGGCGCGCAGGACCAGTAGCATTGCCGTACAGGAAGGCCGAGAGTAAGCCCTGCAAACGCCGCTCGTGCACTTCCGCATAGCGCTGTATCAGCTACAATTCGCCCGCGGTCCCGCCCCGCCTTGCTGACCGTCCCGCCCTGTCCCCTCCCCCACCTTGTCCAGCTGGTCCAGGGCCTGGTTCTTGTCACGGATGAGGGTGTCCATGGCTGCCTGGAAGGGGCCGGCGTCCACCTCCACCTTGGCGGCAGCCTGGAGGGGGGGCCGGAGGATAGGGGAGTTGTACGAGACCCAAGCAGCCAAGGCACAGAGGTACCTGCCTCTCCCCAGCGCTTCAAAGGCAAGTAGCCAGCATGACTCCCAAGCAGGACGCAGAAGTGCTTGCCTACAGACAACACACAAATGCAACCTTATTCATTACCCAGCCTCCCCACACGCACCTGCATGAGCCACGGCATGATGCGCTCGTTGAAGACGCCCTCGCTGAGGCGCGCCCAGCTGCGTCCGGCGTCCAGCAGCGCGTGCCATCGCTCCCCCCGCGTCAGCACCACCGCCACGCTGCCCATGAGGCGGCTGACCCACGCCATGTCCAGCGGGCCCTCCTTGAACCACATGTCCACCTGTGAAGAACATGGGTAGGGGCAGTAATTGGTCTCAGAAGATAAACGGGTGCCAGCGTGATTATCATGTACCTCGTTACCGTGCTGTGGGGATGCTCCATTGTCCCCACGAGCTGCAACTGGCATGCCTCACTGAGCCTTCGGGGAGCCTTGCACAGATGCATACAGACAGCTGCCTATAGCTTTCATCGTACCAAGGCCTACCCACCTGGAGGTCTGAACCGTACGAAAAGCGGCTGTCTGCAACGGATGGCGCCCCCGTAGCTGGCCTCCCCCCGTACAGCCCGCCCAGCCCCCCGGGCCCCTTGCCGCCGCCTCCTGCGCCCTCCCCGCCCTCCAGCGGCACCACCCAGGTGTGCACAGGCATGCCGTCGCGCAGGCGGGACACCAGCTCAAGGACTGCGTCCACCAGGACTCGAACCGCGCGCGCCATGTTGGGCCGGCTGCCTTCAACGAGGGGGTAGGTGCGCGGGGGAGGGGGCTCCTCCTCTACTGCACCCTTCTTGCGGGCGCTGGAACGGCCGGCCTGCGAGGAAGTACGCCAGAGGCATCGTTGACAGTACTGAAACATGAAAAAGCATATTCACCTATGCTGGACCATTGTATGTAACTGGGTCTGCCCAAAACAGCTTCCGGACGTGTCCGTCAGAAGGAATGGTACTGTAAGCATAAGATAGACCAACCTTCGGTGAGGGTGGGCCTTTGGCCTTGGCCTCCTCCTTTGGCTTGTCCTTCGCAGCCGCGCCCTTCTTGCCCTTCTTGTCCCCCGCAGCCGCCGCAGCGGACTGCAGCATGGACTCAGGGGGCGTGGGCGGCTCGGGCAGCTGCCCCCGCGTCCAGGTCACCTTGGGCAGCGGCGCCGTCAGGGACGGGTCCGCGCTCAGCACGGCACGTGCCCAGTTCCACGCGTGGCGGACGGCGTTAGTAAGCTCAATCCAGGCGCCACCACGTGCTGCCAGCTGTGCGGCACGTGCCAGGTGTATCATGGCCTGTAGGGGCGGCGTGATGCCCTCGGGCGGCTGCAGGGGGGACGGCTGCGCGCCCGCGGTGGGGTCGGGGCTGGGGACCGCGACGCTGGAGCCTTCCGCGAAGGGCTGGTCGGCGGCGGCGGCGGCAGCGGCGGCTGCCCGCTGCGGGGCCTGCGCGACCCACTTGCGGGCCTCTGCGGCCGCCACCAGCGCCATTATCGTGTTGAAGCGTGACAGCCAGGGAACCCACCTGCACAGGGCACCATGTCATGCAGTTTACTGCACGTGGAACGTGCTCAAGAGGTCAAGTGTCAGTCCTCAACACCTGCATGCAGATGCACGTCGCCGTACCCGACACCCCAGCCGCCCTTACGGCAGCCCGGACAATGTGTCAGTGGGTGTGCTACATCGGCAAGTCTGCAAGGGCCCACCTCTGCACGTTTGCCCGGATTCCGTCGATCTTCCTCTTGCGCTGCAGCAGCTTGGGTAGGCGCTTCTGCAGCAGCATGGCCGCCGCGACGCGCCGCCGCAGCGCCGCCTCCGCCGCCGCAACCTCGTCTGCGTGCTGCCGGGCCGCCTCCGCCGCTTTCTCAGGGCTGAGCCCCTCGGTGGAGGGCGGGGGAGGCGGCTCGAAGGACAGCTGTGCCGCTGTCAGCGCGGCTGGAAATGCAACAATAGGGGACAGGGAGTTGAGAGCAGTCAACAAGTCCGAGTCTCCAGCGCGTGCACACTGCAAACTACGCCATCGACCCGGCTGCCTAAGCTAATACGCCAAGGCCAAGGCCAAGCTGTGTCTTAATCGCGGGGCGCCAAGCTATGTCTTAACCTGTGGGCGAACGCCTTCTTGAGGAGCCAGCCTTATGTCCCAACGCCATCTCTGTACGCCCGCCGCCGGCACCTGCTCCAAAGTGTTCCTTGATCATGACTTGAAGGCCATTCCCATTGCGTTTAGTGCCCCACCTGCTGCCTCCTCCAGCTTCCATCGTGCGGGCGGCGGGGCGTCCTCTGCCTCCCTGAAGTCCATGGGCGGCCGCTTGGTGCGCTCCCGCACCCACCACACCAGCTGCTCCGCCACCGCAGCCACCTTGTCCGTCACCCCCTTGCGTACGCTGGCCTCCAGTGTGCGCACGACCAGCTCCACCCACCTGGCGGCACAAGACAGATCGACACAAAACAGCCACTGACCCACTGCCTTACCTAGCAAGTGACTTGCTTACCAAGGCAATCCTTCTGTTTGGCAACTATAAGCAATGTACGCGCGATTGGTGCCGTATGCTGTATGGTTTGACCTGCACAGTGCCTACACAGCTCCAGGCCCGCGTCCCATCCATCAGACTCGCCCACCGGCGTCTTGATCCTCATCCCACGCACCTGGGGTGTTCCGCTGCGGTCTCGAACGCCAGCGCACTGCCCCACGCGTCCATGGGCGTTGCCGTGGACAGCAGGGGCAGCACCTTGGCAGGGAGGTCCTCCGCGTCCTTGGTCCTCTCCGAAACCATCTCCGGCGCCCATGCAGCCAGCTGCGGGTGCTGCAGCACAGCGTCATGCAGCCCGCTGGCCTCCGCCTGCAGCTCCTTGGGCGGCGGAGGCCTCCCCTGGATGGCGACCCGTGGGTCGTAGGCACGCAGGAGCTCCAGGCGCAGCTTGCCGAAGTGCGACGCGGCCCCAGGCTCGCCAGCCTCGTCGCTGAGTCGCAGCAGCTGGTAGGTCGCTGCGGCTGCCACGCGGGCAGACAGTGCACGCTGGTGCTCCTGCCTGTGCAGGGAGTCCTGGACCAGGTTGGTGAGGGAGGACAGCACCGCGTGGCACGTGGCGAGCGCCTTGTGCAGCAGTGGTGTGCGGGGGGCACGAAGGGCCAGCAGAGGTGCCAGGAGATGGTAGGTCCGCAGGGCGCCCTCCTGCATGAGGGGCTCATCGGGCAGCAGGGCGGACACCTCCATGCCGAGGACCAGCAGCCGGGCGGCCTTGAGCCGCGCGACCTGTTCCTCGAGAAACGGGGCCCGCAGCTGCGGGAGGGTGCAGGGGATGTGCGCCTGGGGCACGGGGGCTGCGGGCGCGGTGGGGTCGGTCACGTCTGGGACGGGGCCGGAAGAGCGCTGCTGTGCCTGCGCCTGCTGCTGTGCGGCCAGGGAGAGCTGCACGCCGCCGTACACGTAGATGCACTGCACCAGTGCGCGAAGCAGCGGGCGCGCGGCAGCTGCCACGTGTGCACGGTGCAGGCTCTGGGCATCCATGGGGTTGGAGCGCCATAAGGGGACTGATGGGGTGGTGACCACGAAGTGGGGCAGCAGCACGGCGGCCGCTCGCTTGGCCGCGGCCCAGGCTGAGCACCTCACTGCTGCTGCCAGCAGGTGCGCCCAGCACATGTACAGCGGCAGCGGCAGCGTGAGCGGGACCTCCGGGGTGCTGGCGCCGAGACCGCCCACCAGCTGCCCGTCCTCGTCGTACAGCCCAACTGCGAACAGGTAGGTATCGTTGGTACGAAGGCCTTGGATGGTCACAGGCGTGCCCAGGGGCACCATGATCCCCGAGCCGGGGTACTCCATCGCCGTCTTGTTGATGGACAGCCCAACGCCTGCACCGAAAGCCTTGCAGTAGGCGACGTACTGGCAAGGGGGCTTGCGGGCGCCCGGCAGGGACTTGAGCCCCGGCCCGGGCGGGTGAGCGACCAGGGTGACGGAAGTGGGCGTGCGCTGCAGGATCTTGGGTGGCGGGGGCACATCGCGGCGGGCACGGAGGTCTGGCTGGGCCATCTCGAAGAGGCCATCCTCTGCCGCTTGGGCGCGGGTCAGCAGGTCGCCCGCCTCCTGCAGCAGCTGCGCCTTGCGCACCGCGTCGGTGCCCTGGAAGGCGGTCATCTGGATCAGCACCACCGCACGCTCGTAGGGGTTCTTGGCGCACGCCTGCAGCAGCTCGCGCTCCTTCGCCTAAGGGGCGGAGGGAAAGTGGTGGGGGGTGATCCTGAACGCGTGTCACATTGTAGAGGACGAAATACACGAGTGTAAAATTCCCAGAAATACAGCGGCCATTACCGATATACTACTACGCCACCGCAGCCATATGCCTCAATGCTGACCCGCACACATGTAACACGTGGGCCTGCCCTCCAGAAAGCATCCGCAACCCGCCAACAGCGCTGCCCCACTACCCCACGACCCCAACCTCCCCAGCCCCTACCTGCGGGTTGGGCGTGGTCGTCCCTGCCGCCGCCAGTCTGGCCTCGTCCCGCGCCACCTCGGTGCTGTTCCGTGCACCAAAGATGCTGCTCTGCGCCGTGCGCTGCGCCTGCTCCTCCAGCACGCGCGTGCGGCGGGCGGTGGCGCGGTTCTGCTGCTCCGCCACGCCCAGCCCCAGCTCCACGCGGGCCAGCAGCGCCAGCACGTCCACATGCAGGCACGCTAGCTCCTGCTCCGTGGGGGTCATGCCTGCGGGTGTGGACACATCAACGGCTTAGGTGCGCAGTGTGTTGACCGCCGTAGCGGGAGGGTAGATTCTCAGCATTGTATGTGTATACCGTCCTACTCGCAGCGTTCATAAGGTGTGGTGAAGGCCGCAAAGGACTTTGGGTGTGCAAGGAGCTTGCGTCAGCTTCGCAATCTGCACCTACCGGCCACCAACGCCGCCGTCGCGTCGCTGGGCTGGCTGCGCGATGCAGTGATCCAGCGCAGGTGCTCGTCGTCCCCGTGGCGGTTGGCGGCCATGGCCTCCACGCGGGCCTTCTGCACCATGGCCGTGGCCTGCAGAAGGCCAGGTACGCCCAAGTAGTTGTATACCAGATAACATGGCTTGTTACGCAACTGTACCGCTCCTTGCTTTCCTAGCACTGATGCTCAAGTAGATAAACCCCGAGCAAGTAGATTTTGTAGAACTCCCATTTGCTCGGTGCCTTTACATGCCTTTTAAATTGCCTTTGCGACACAGCCCCTGTCGCCCTAACAATTCCCAAACGTAGTTACGTTTATGGCTTACATACCCCTCATGCCGCCCACCCTCCTACGCCCCCAGCCCCCAGCCCACCAGCGGTACCCACCTCCAGCAGCACCTCCCTGGCGGCCGCCAGCAGCCCCTCCTCCTCCAGCAGCAGCCCCAGCTTGAGCGCCACCCCCACGCGCAGCTCCCCGTCGTCCAGCTCCACCGCCCGCCACGCAGCATGGCACGAGGACAGCAGCTCACGCACCGTACCAGCCTCCCGGTCGTCCGTGCAGAACACGCCGTCTATCAGCTGCCTGCCACTCGAGTACAGCGCTAGTGACGCATCTGCAATCAGGTCACGCAGCTGCTGCCACGGCGCCAACTGGTGCTGCTGCAGCATGGTATGCTGCTGCTGCTGGTGGCCTGGCGCCTGTGTCTTAGCGGTGCCGTCACGGGACGGCTTCGCAGTGGCAGTGCCGCCCACGGTCACGCGGACGGTCCCAGGAGAGCCGCCGGTGCCGCTGGTGGTGCTGCGTGCGGGCTGAGTGGCACCACCGCTGAACGTCATGCGAGACGGGGAGTTTCCGCCCTGGCCGTTCGCAAGGGCCGCCCCCCTGGCCAGGGCATCCTGGATGCAGTCTGCCAGCTGCCGGAGGGCCTCCATCCCCGGTTGGGTCAACAGACGCCGCAGCGCCAGCAGCAGCTCTGCCGCCACCGACAGCTGCACAGCGGACTGGTCACCGCCGCCGCCGCCACCCGCGCCGTTGCCGCCTCCAAGCACCAAAGCGTCCGCGGCGCGGGTGCGGCTGACCGCCAGCTCCGCCAACTCCTCGAACTGCTTCCACTGCTCCAGGTTGTAGGCGGCGCACATCAGCGCCTTGTGCATGGCGTACGGCAGCCGCTCCTGCGCCGCCTCCACCGCCTCCGTGGCCGCCACACCATCGCTTGAGGGTTCCCCGCTGGCCGCTGCGGCCTCCACCGCCGCCGCCTGCTGCTCCAAAGCCTGCTTCAGTCCCGAAACTAGCGGCGCGGCGGCCGCGATAGCGGCGTCAAAGAGCTCCTTGAGAGGGGCGTCCGGAGGCTCAGTCCGGACGGTGCGGCGCTGCGGAGCGTGCATCGCCTCAAGCATCGCCGCCAGGCCAGCGAGGGCTGCTTCCGCAGCGGCAGCGGGGCCGCCGGGGGCAGCTGCGGTGCTGGCGGAGATTTGCGCTAGCACCGGGGCGACGGGGCCTCCCGCGGCCACCTCGACACGGAGCTGCAGGCCCAGCAGCGCCGCCCGGGCGGCGCTGAAGGCCGCCTGGACGTGTGGGGCGGGGGGCACAGGGTCCAGCTTCTGCAGCGCGAGCAGCTGGTCTATACGCTTGAGCCCGTCGGTGAGGAGGGTGCGGGCCTGGTCCACGGCCTGGCAGTCCACCAGGCCGTACACGGCCCACGTGTACAGCTGGGTGCGCCAGGTGAGGAACTTGGGCGCGGCAAAGGCCACGTGGCCCTCGATGGCCTTGATGCAGAAGACCAGCGCTGGGAGAGCCTGCTCGGCGAAGCCCGCCCCGATCACGGCCTTGGCGCTGGTGTATATGTGCACCGTGCCGTTTAGGACCAGCCAGTAGAGGCGCTCGTCGGGGAGGGCCAGGGCGATGGAGGCACGCAGCTGGGACAGGGACTGCACCAGCCACTGCAGCGTGTCGGGGTGCTTCATCTGCGGGTCCGCTGTGAGCAAGAGGGCCGCCTCGCAGGCCGCACAGCCGAAGCAGGCCTGCACGTGGGCTGACAGGCGGGCCAGGCCGTCCATGCGCGTGATGTTTTCGCGGGTGGTGTTGAGGTTGAGCGCTCGCACGTGCTTGTAGCACGCCTGGAGCGCCAGTTGGTACTGCTGCAGGCGGAACAGCCGGTCACCACATGCCAGGATGCGGGGCACGGAGGCATAGAGGGGTAAGCGTCCCGCATAGTAGGAGACGCTCTCCGCGAGGCGCTGGCTGATGCGGTGGTGGTTCAGGTGGGCGTCGTGGTTGTCGGGCTTGCTGGCGCCCACTGGGGGCAGCAGCTGAACCTGCTTGTTCAGCTCCGACTCAAAGCTTTGGCACAGTGCCACAACCTCGGAAGCCATATTATGTATCCAGGGAAGTGACTGGCTGCTGATGCCCTACGGCTACCCGCGGTCCATCTCACATGCTCATGACCCCCTCTAAGTCAACGCGATAGATGACAAGACCTGCCAGCAGCAACTATACGCGACTTTGTGAGTAAACTTCAGGTACCCAAACAGCCAAGTCATGGGGTTCGTCAAAGACTTGTTACGTGGGATGGGGCGCTCGCTAATTATGCAGCTCTCATAGCTCTCATATCGTACTACAAGCCAGTGTAAATATTTGTTGTCTTTTGAGGCGCTCATACCCAGAATCTTGCATACCCGGGCAGGACACTCAATTCACGGCACGATACACCCACTTTTGGCCGCTTTCGACCAGTACTTCCTGTCAAGACCGCTAAAGAGTAATGAGGGTAGTTGGCTTCAACTCCGGTGCCCGCAAGAAGCTCGAGGTGAGCTCTACACACTATCTGTGGTCCAGCATGACGCGTGTCTCATCAGCTTGACACTCCCCTGGCCCCTGCACTGCAGAGCTTCCGCTTCCTCCTCTTCGTCAGCGTGCCTATTGTTTTCGGCTTTGGCCTGGGCAACTACCCAGGCTTCTGGGAGGCGTTTGAGAATTGGGTAAGTGCGCGCGCTTCCTAGGATCCTGGCTTGCCCTGGCAACGTTGTCGCTGAGCATTCACGCGATGCGACTTTAAGTCTGCATTCATGTGCGACGCCTCCCTGCTTTCGTGTGAGCATCATAGCCGTTTGGGAGGCCCGAGAGTTTGTGCGGGGGGACTGCCTGTGGGACAGCGGTGTTGGCAGCTGCCTGACAGGGCCCAAGGGCACGCGCATGCGATTAGGACTTGGTAGCCGGAGGAATACACACACGCTTAACAATTCCTGAGCTTCTGTGTCTGTGGCTGACGGTCTGGAGCTCCTTATCCACCTTGCCCTCCTCACCCTCCTCACCCTGCAGCACCCGTCTGCCGCCTCCAACCCCAAGGGCCCTTACCTCCCCAAGGAGCTTACTGAGCACAGGCCCACCCTGCAGTCGGAGTACAGCAAGCTGGTGCTTGAGCAAGCGCTTGACGCTGCGCTAGAGGAAGCCCGCAAGTCAAAGCAGCAGCGCCAGTCGGCAGGCCCTAGCGCATCCACCGACTAGGCAGCCCACCGAGCATCCCGTACAGCAGGCAGGCCCCCCCTAACTTGCCAGCCAGGAGCACACCACAGCCCCAGACGGCAGTTGAGTTGAACCAGTTGAGCTAGTCCTAGAATACCATGGTGACGACCCGCAGTGGAGCCACCTCTTTCGCCCGCGACCCTGGCGCTGCCTCTATCGCCACCGGGGCCGGCAGCACCCGCCCGGGCGCCGCAGCCGCCGGCGCCACCGCCAGCAGCAAGCCGCTCATCCGCGCCCTCGTCACCGGCGGGGCCGGCTTTCTTGGGCGGCATGTCGTACAACAGCTGCTCGACAGCGGCAAGTACGAGGTGACCGTGTTTGATATCCGCCCGCTGGACAACCCCAAGCCGCACGCGTCCCTTGTGGGCGACCTGCGCAAGCCGGAGGACGTGCAGGCGGCGGTGCAGGGCATGAATGTGGTCTTCCACATCGCCACAGCCGCGCCCACGGGCGAGAACGCGCTCAACATTGCGCTCATGAACGGCGTCAACGTGGACGGCACGCGCCACCTGCTGGACGCCTGCGTGGCGGCCAACGTGCCACGTGTCGTGTACACCAGCTCCGCGTCAGTGGTGTTCGACGGCAAGCCGTTGGTCATGGCGGATGAGGTGGCCACGCCGTACGCGTCGCGACCCATGGACCACTACACGCGGACCAAGATCCTGGGCGAGCAGCTGGTGCTGGAGGCCAATGGTCGCAAGCTGGCGGACGGCGCTGGGCAGCTGTCCACCGTGGCGCTGCGTCCCAGCGGCATCTTTGGCGAGGGCGACATGGTGTTCGTGCCCACGCTGGTGCGCAACGCGCGCAGGGGCAAGATGAAGTACGTGCTGGGCAACGGCCGCAACGAGTGCGACTTCACGTACGCGGGCAACGTGGCGCACGCGCACCTGCTGGCGGCGGATGCGCTGGCGACCCACGGGTCGGACGTGGCGGGGAAGGCGTACTTCGTCACCAACAACGAGCCGAGGCCGTTCTGGACCATGATGGGCGACATGTGCGAGGGGCTGGGCTACGCGCGTCCGCGCATCCACCTGCCGGTGCTGCTGGTCATGTTCATTGCGATGGTGTTTGAGTACGCCATCATGCCCCTGCTGCGCTTGCTGGGCAAGGAGGTGCGCTCGGACTTCACCGTCAACCGCATCCTGATCGCAACCACGAACCGCACCTTCAGTACGGCGCGGGCGCAGAAGGACTTTGGCTACGCGCCGCAGCTGGGCATGAAGGAGGCGGTTGCGAAGACGCTGGCGAGCTTCCCGGGCATGCGGGCGGATGCGGGGGCGGCGGCGGGCGGGACCACGGCGGCGGGCGGAAAGAAGGCGGAGTGAGCGGCAGGGGTTGGGCGAAGGGACGGGAAACCTGAGGTTGCCGGGAGCGGTGGGGATTGCCAAGGAGAGGAGAGGGTGCGTGGAGGGTTCGGGAGGGCAGTGGGGTGCGGCTTGTGGGAGAGAGACTAGCACGAGTTGGGCGCCTTAGTTTTGGAGATGTGGCACGTATCGCACCTAGGCGTGCAGCCTGCATGGACATCGGTAATTGTGCATGGTGGTCGGCAGGTATGGGGGCATCAAGTGGAGGCTGCGTGGTGCCGTGCTCTGGGGCACCAACGGCAAGCAGGTTGTACCCGTGTGTGGGACTGCTGTTCCGGTTAGGGGAATGCACCTGTGGGCGAACCACCCAAGCGCACTTTGCCTACCTGTGACGCTGCTCTATTCTGGTTGGCTATACCTTTAGGCAGCACAGGTAGATGGCAGCATGGCGAGCCTGTAGCGGCAGCGTGGGCAAACGCTGGCTGCGATCCAACCTCCATGCAGGCGGAGCAGATTGGCGGGAACTCGGATGCTGTGAAGCTGTGTAAGGGCTATGGCGCGGGCGCCAGGGTCGGGTGTGTCGAGGGTACAGCCGGGCTACAGGGGCTGTGGGAAGCCGGGTTACCGGTAACCGAAAGCGTACCGTAACCTACCTGGCAACTTACCTTCCTCCCGCTACCCATGGGCCTTTCCGCCTTCTGCACCTGTTAACATAAAATGGAACTCTATGCAAACAGTACAATTGTGACTTTCGCTGTCGCTTAGTGCTTAGCTTATTGTTCGCCGCTTCGATCGCGCGGCCCTCCCACTCCGTAGGCCTCCGATACGCTTCAGTTACGATAAATAGGACACGGAGAATCCATACAGTATTGCGGAAGACTACACAGATATCCTTACTTTCTCCGTGGAGTTGACAACCCGGAGCTGAAGGGGCATGTTGGGAGTTGCCAACATGGGAGCGTATCTGCCGCAAATCTCCGTGCCTCGGCCGTCGCTTACCCTCGTCGCTATCTTGAGCACGGGAGGGCTGGTTGCTTGGGCAAGTTCTAAAGCTCTGCGACGCATTCAGGTGCGCTGAAGGCCTGGGGGGCAAGACGTTGCTTGGGGCTGCGGGCCGCGGCCGTAGCGCCCCGTGGCTTTCCCCCTGGCGAACCTTGCTAGCCCCCGCCGCTCCTCCCCTCGCCCAGCCTCGCCCCTTCCCCTGGGCATCTTTGCCACTTTGCAGCTCTGGCCCCTGACAGTGCACGCAGCTCACCGTATGTGTGCTGAAATGCGACTTCCATACCTGCTTATCGTTCTTAAGGCACTAACCTTGCAGCAGGTGCCACGTGCCAGTTCGATTCTGCCCGAGTTGGCTCTGTGTAACTGCGCCGAGTTGTGCACATGCGCTGCATGATGAATTCATGACTTGTCCCTCGCTGTCTTTTGCGAAATTTTTATTGCAGTACGTAGGCAAGAACGAGCAGGTCCTGGTCAAGAGGCTGACGGAGAAGGTGGTCATTAATGGTGGGTGGGAGCAGAAGCTGATGCCAAGAAGCAGACATTGAGCTACCACAGCGTGTATGTAGTTGGGCGCTGTGCTGTACTCCCCTTTGTACCGGTGTGGTAACTTTGGCTTCTCCTTGAGTGCTCCCTCCATTAATGGTGGGCCCATTTGCTGCCTCGTCCCTCATCCGCTGCGCAGGCCCCACAGTCTACTTCCCCGACCCGCTGACGACCCTGTCCTACACCAAGCGCAAGGCCATCAACCTTACGGCGCTGCAGGTGGGCACCTTCACTGGTGGTTGCGGGTACCACATCACAGTTGGTTGGGGTGTTGGACGGGGTGCATAGTCAACAGTCCTGATGTGCCTTCCGGCTTCCCTACATTACCGGCATGAGGCGACGAGAGGCGACCGTAATACCAGGAGACGGCCACAACTGTGCGGTGTGAAGTGCACCCAAGGCCCATTGCTGCAATGCCGCCAACACACAATAAATGCACGCATGTCTTTTGATCCGGTGATGTGTGCAGTACGTCAAGCTGGACGACGAGCAGACGGGCGAGACACGTGTGGTGGCGGGCCCCGCGCTGGTGTTCCCTGGGCCCTACGAGGTGGCCCGCCCCCCCGCCGACAAGACGGTGCTGGCCGCGGGCGACGCCGTGCGCGTCACCAACAACACCACCGGGGAGGAGCGCATCGTCAAGGGCCCGGCAACGTTCGTGCCCGGTACGGCTGGTCCTGATGGTCCGGGTGGTTGGGGCACCACTGGCATCCTGGCGGTAGGCAGGACGTGCGGCACACGCCTGTTATGTCCTGCGCCTTTGCCGACCGCTACTATGCTCGTGTCAGTAGCCCAATGAGTTTACGTGCATTCCTAGTAAGCAGCTATATGGATGCACTCCGGCTGCTTTTCCCTGCTGCGTAGGCCCCCTAGAGTCCGTGACTGACGTGGTTAGCCCCATCACCCTCACCAAGCGCGAGTACATCAAGCTGCAGGTAAGCTGCGTTTCACATCCACACCGTCAGTACTCGCTCGCGTGCCCGACAATCTTCTCTCTTACCGTGCCCCCACCTGCCGGACAAGAGGCTCCCTGTGCCCCACCACTATACGTCTCACCAGGTCGGACGCCTGCTTACATTCCACACAGAGGACATTAGCAGCCGATGATATAGCACTCCAGCAGTCCTGTAGCTGCTTTGATGCATGCTTCATAAACCCTGCATTGCATCCTGCTCGCGCAAACAGGACACGCTGACGGGCCGCGTGTGGATTGAGCGCGGCCCCGCGCAGCTGTTCCTGGAGCCCAACGTGGTGGCGGTGGGCGCCAAGGCCAGCGCCTACGCCCTGGAGAGCCACCAGTACATCCGACTACAGGTGGGCGCGCGGGAATGGCAGGGTACAGCAGCAAAATGACTTCAGCAGCCCCATTCAACGCGGGATACGGTAAGCAGCAGGTGATACAACCGACACACGTCGACCTGCTGAGTACAGGAAGCTCTCAACTCACCGCACATCCATGCCGTACGCGTTTGCGTGTGCCGGCCTTACACCAAGTGCCATGCGTGACCCTGCGCCCTGGCTGCATCCCTGCCCACAGGACACGCTGACGGGTGTGGTGCGCGTGGAGCGCGGCGAGCAGCTGGTGTTCCCCACCGCCTTCGAGATGCGTGTGGACACACACACCACCTCCGGCATCCGCGACTGCATCGACCTGCAGGCGTGGGAGTACTGTGTGGTGCAGGACAGGACCACGGGCACGGTGGGTCGGTGGGTGTGCGGGGTCGAGGAGGGGCGGGGGCAGGAGGACATGTCGGGTTGACAAGTGGGCAAGCCACCACGACTTATTGCCATGAGGCGGCGAGGGAAGTACCTGCCAGGCAGGACAGCGGGCAAGGTAGGTTGGTGTGCTGGGGCGTGGACAGAGACGGATGGTGGGTGCAGCAGGGCCAGCCTGGCAACGATCGTGAACCTGATGCTTACCCTCATACTCGTTTCCTCTGAAATGCCCCCGTGGTGTCTTGTCTTGGTCGGACAGTCATCTTTGGGACAGTCATGCTTGCGTTGGTAACCCACTTGTTTTGATCCCCTTCCCGTATGGCATGTGCAGAAGCGTGTGGAGCGCGGCCCCAAGCTGGTGTGGCTGGGGGGCACGGAGCGCGTCGTGGGGCAGGAGAAGGAGCAGGTGAGCGGGTAGGATGGCGAGCGGGCGGGAGCGGGCGCCATTCCATGTGGGGGCTGGGTTCCTCCATTACAGCAACTCTGGGACGGCCGTTGGAGGTTGGCCAAGCCTAGTGCGCGTGACTCTGCAGTGACCTTCATGGTGCACGCTGTGTCCGTGCCTGACATGAGGCGCTGATGTGCACGTAGCTGCCCAGTACACGCCTGGTCATCTGTGCATGTGCATTCGGGCCCTACCGAAGCCACGCGCGACGGCATGAGAAGGAGTAGTATAGGTTACTCTGCTCTCCCGTCGCTTGCCCCTCCCGGCTGGCACACAAACATGCAAACCCTTCTGCCCCCACGCCCCATCCTCCATCCTCCCTGCTGCCGCCCTGCCTGCAGGCCGTCAAGGTGGACAGCGAGACGGCGGTGCTGGTGCTCAACCAGAAGACGGGCGTGCAGCGCCTGGTGGAGGCGCCGCAGCTGTTCTTCCCCAGCGAGGACGATGTGGTGCTGGAGGTGCGTGGCGGCCGAAGCAACGGCGAAGTATATGTGGGCCTTGATGACTGCAAAATACCGTACTGCCCTTCTTCAGCAGGGACAGGGGCTCGTCCGTGACCACCAGATTTTTTCGTACCGCATTCAGGATATGTGTTGCTGGCGCTGGCATGCATAGAAGGAGGCTAGTATGGGGCTGCTATCGTTGCACAGCTTCTGTACCGGCACACTGCGCTCTCCGCAAGCACCTTCGCCACATTGAATGTTGCTTGCACCCACCCGCCAGGTCCGCAAGCGCATCAAGCTGGCCGACAACGAGGCGGTCATCCTCAAGGCGAGTGCTGCTGCAGTGTGCCTCACACCCTGCCCCTTGGGGTCCTGCTTCCTGTGCGTCGCCGCCGGCGCGGCTGCCACTGCTGGTTAGGTAGCTTTCCCACGTCCCGCGCCACGCAAAACCAACGCGCTGCTTTCCTGTCATGGAGAGGCGACGTGCGCGCTGCTTGCCGTACATGCCCGCAGGACGCCGAGGGCAAGTACCACTTCCGCTACGGCGACCCCTCAAAGAACGACGGCGAGGGGGCGCAGCGCAGCTTCTTCCTGCCGCCGTACTGGGAGGTACGCAACGGGGGCCGGGGGGCGGCGTACGAGCCCATCGGAGTTAAGGAGAGGGAGAGCTTCAAACAGGTAGTTTTACAGGTCATGAAAAAAATGATGGCTATGCAGACATGCGTGCCCCGTGTCAGCTGTACTGCAGTTGGTTGCTGTATCAGTTCCACCCTGAGTGCATGGTGCGCCTCGAAAATGACGATGCCTGTCCGTTGTCCAGGTCGTGTCGCTGATGTGGAGCCGTGGGCGGCGGCGGGAGCACCGCGACCTGCGCATCACCACGTTTGACATGCGGGCACAGGTGGGGGAGAGGTGCAAAGCACGTGTACACAAGGACCCGCGAACGGACGACACGGCTTTCCGTTTTCAGTCTGGCTCAAAGTACATGTACAGCTGCTGGGGTTGCAAGGTTCCCAACGAGCAAGCGAATATCAAGATTACCTCTTGCGCGGCTGTGACCCGCTGCCGCCCCTGCTTGGTGCCGCTCGCAGTACATGTCATTTGAGTTCAACTGCCGTACAAGCGACAACGTGGAGATGATCCTGGAGGGCACCTTCTTTTGGGGTGGGTCCAACCTGGCGAGTAGGCGGCGTGCTACTCAGTTTTGGAGGCTTCGAGAACCGCACCTGCCCGACCCTCGTGACCCATGCCCCCTGCGCAGCCCATGGTCCCAGCCGCTGCCGCACGCACGCCCCGCATGTGCGCCTGCTAAGCCCCACAAGAGCACGTGACAAACCCCACCACTCCTCAGCCAAGAAATCCCCAAAATTCCCTGTTGCCCCTATGCATGACAACCCCGACTCCTTCACCCGCCTCTTCCTCCGACCCCGACCCCAACCACATATTCTAACCCCAACCCCACCCGCACCCACACCACAGAGGTGGTGGACCTGCCCGCCATGATGCGCTACACGGGGGACGCACCCGGGGACGTGTGCGCACACGCGCGCAGCTGCTTCATCCAGGTGAGCGACACGGACCACTTAACAACGAGACCATGCGCTAGCACTTCGCTGCATCTTAGGCAGCTGTGCTGAAACGTCGTCGCGCTCTACGGGCACGCGGACAGGAAGGGCTGCCCTTATTGGTGTGCATCACCTGCAACCACAACAAACGTACGCATACACATACCGTACACCAACACCTTACATTTTCTCCTTCGCCGCCTTCCGCGACCTCTCCCATTGTCCCTTCCCCACGCGCCTGCAGCTTGTGTCCAAGGTGACGCTGCAGACCTTCATGGACACATTCAACGAGATAGCGCACGCAGCGCACTCCAACGACGACACCTTCTACTCGCAGGTATCCCACTCCATACGGGAGCACGGTCCCTGAGCGCGGCCTCTCGAACGGGCAGTTGAGGCAGTTGAGGTTCTGGGCCGGGGCAGTCGAGCCCTGTCGTTACGACCCCGCGCATCAGCATCGGTTGTGCGTCCTGCTGGCTCTGCTCCTGCCTCATTGTTCCATGGCAAACTCCAGACACCAGCTCATAATAAGTGCAGTCATGTGCGCAGTTGTTGTCTAGCCCTATCAGCGCCACGACTTACATCTGTCCTTCTGTTTGACCAACCAGCCCGCCACCACCAGCCACCACTCTGTGCCCTCCCCACCACTCTGTGCCCTCCCCACCACTCTGTGCCCTCCCCACCACTCTGTGCCCTCCCCACCACTCTGTGCCCTCCCCACCGCAGCGCGGCATCAAGATCCACTCGCTGGAGGTGACGCGCTACCAGTGCGCCGACGCCTCCACCAGCGCCATCCTCGAGGCCATCATACAGGAGACAACAAACGTGCGTGGGGTGGGGCGGGGGGCTTGACTTTAAAGGCACACGTGGTCTGACCCTACGAACGCGAAAGGCGAGGAGCGCACGGCAGCCCCCATGCCCGGGACCCTGCCCCTCTCCGGTGCCCATGCCTCGGCGTACCGGAAACCTCCTGACTGTCTCGCATCCACTTACCCGGGCCCTAGCGACCCCGCACCGTGGACGGCCTTGCAAACCATCCCCACGGCTGTTCCTTTGCCACTCCCCCGCAGCGCATGAACCGGCTGTCCTGCCAGGAGAGTGAGAACGAGGTGGCGCTGGCCAAGCTGCGTGGCGCGGTGGAGCAGGAGCGGGCCACATCCGAGGTGCTGGCCATTCAGCACACGCACAGCCTGGCATCGGCCAGGGCGCAGGGCGCGGCGGAGGCGGAGCAGTGCGTGGCGTTCCTGGTGGGTTAGCAGGGCGTTTTGGCGCGTGGCTTAAGGGGATGTGGGTTAGGTTGCAGTAATGTCCTTTGGTGCGAGGCGCTACGGGTCAGTCTTGAATGTGTGGGTTAACCGCAGTGGCTGCATGCCTGCTGGGTCTGGCGGTGCGTGTGTCAGGGCCTCTGTGTGCCCGCTGCGTTGGGCGCGCCGTTTCCGTCTGCGCTCCTGGATAAACGCTTTCGGGTTGCCGGTCCGGAAACGTATTCTCCCAAGGTCCGCCTGCGCTCCAAAGGTCTCTGACGGTGTGCCTTTGCGCCTACCTGCTTCCAACGAATGTCTACCTGCTGCAGGAGTCCATGCGCAAGAGCGGCGTGATGCCTCCGCCACGCGAGGGCCGCGACCCCGCGGAGGACTTCTGGCACGTGCTGCGCAAGTGAGTGTTGTACTTTGGGGGCCAGCCCATTGTTTATGAGGATTCTGCGGCCGCATTCATGCACATGACGTATGGGATGACTTGCAAGCGATCTGGTGCACCGGTGTGGGTCAGCACGTAGGGGTGCAAGGGACGTGGGTGTGGGTCCATGGCGTGCGTGTAAGCGTGTAGGGGTGGTTTCCGGACGCTAGGCCGCAGCAGTAACTCGACGTGTCACACAGTTACTCAGCAAGCTGCAACGGCCTGGCTCTAGTGAAGCCGTCGCTACACGGGCAAAGAGCGGCATACCGGTATCCGTGGCACCACTCCTGTCATGACTGTGCTCATCTCCTCATGCAAAACGCAACTCGCCGTATGCCGTGCAGACGGACCCCTGTCCATAATATGCTGTGCCAGTACCAATACGCCCATTCCGCGCCGTACTTCCGTACTGCCCGTACCGCAGGAACGAGGCCCTCGCCAGTGTGGCGCAGGGCAATGCCCACGTGTACTTCACGCCACAGGACGCGCACCTCACCATCGAGTCCCGCTCGTCGTGATGGTAAGAAACAGCAGGGTACAGGACAGGAAGCCTGGCGGCACGCTTTGCTGGGAGTGAGATGGCAACGGCTTGAGTCGGTAGGCTGAGGCAGAGCAACGATGGGAGCAAGTCCAAGCGTGCGTTGCATCGGCACGTGTCAGGAACAGTTGTAACCGCACGCTTCGTAAGAAGTTGGGGAGTTGGAGCAGAGTTCGTGCACTTGTGCGGCAGGCAAACAGCAGATACTGACCAGATGTGGCAGTGCTTGAGTGCATATGCGAGGTTACTGTTGGTGCAGGTTGGCGGTTGGCGGCGCTGGTTGGCGGCGCTGTTGCGTGAAGTGGCCGCTTGGTGGCTTGGAGCCTGACGTTGAGGTGCTATCGAGTATCAGTGTTGGGGCACAGTTTGGCCGGTGATCTGATTTGCGTTGGACCAACAGGCATTCGGGCTCGTGATTCTGGCTGGTGCCGTATGGCGGGCGCATGCGGAGTGTTACGGTACGCAAGGTTGCCTGGAAGTTCTCTCTCTTCTCTATTACCTGTGGACAGGTTTACAGACTCATGAGCGGGACGGACGTGCCGGGACATGCCCGTTCTGTGAGAGCCATGTAAGCATTACTCTTTCCCAGTCCCTGCCAGCTGCCACCGGCCCTCATTGGCGGACGGTGCCTTTCTCCTTTGTCTTAGGCCCTCGAGTCGCTGGGTCTGGTTGGATGGTACGTTGGTACCTCACCTCCTCACCTCCTCACCTTGCGCCTGTGCTTTTATGGAGTCGGGTCAAGTCAACCGCATAGGAACTCGTGCAACACGAATGTAGAACATTGCGGGGGGCACCTGGCTGTACCTGTGCAGCCTTTGCAAAAGGTCGCAGCTCAACCTGTCCAGTAGGGTTGGGCGTGTGGGCCAGTGAGGGCACCTGGTGTGGTGTGGGCTGTGTCGGTGGCCAGGTGCGGTCGTACGTTGCGTGCCAACTGCCCAGCAGCCTATTAACTAAGAGCATGTGGCCCAGCACTGAGAACGCGAGCAGACCAGGGCTGCCTGCCGCGCAGTGCGCTGGAAGTCCGGTTCCCAGCAGCCTGCACTGACGTATCGGTGCAAGTACGATGAGGTGCTGCCAGTTTCTATGGGGGGTACGGCACGGAGTGACGGCAGGTGACAGGGCCTCAACCAGGGGCCCACCTAATACCCTGCAGTCGGCCCACATTAGTCTGTTGCAACAAGTGCTAGCGTTCATCACCGGTGCGTGGATGGGTGAACCCATGCGCTTGCTGGTAAACCAGTAGTTAGTGTCTGGTGCTGTCATAGGGCTTCTCACCTCCTCGTTCTGTGAAGGCAGGGGAGACCTCGGCAGACTCTCCCCTGGTTCGGACATACGTTGATTGTGCACCCATCTACAATTAAGTTGACAAACATTGCTGCTGGGTGCTTTCCAAGTGGTTAAATGCCTTCACATGCGAACACATATGCTGATGCCGTGATGCATGTGGCACCCGTCCCCTCGACACCGCTACGCACGGCTTGCTGAGCGACCGGGGGCATGATTGGATCAGACATTGGCAACTGCAGGAGCATATCAAACGTGGTTTGACTGTATGAGCAGGTGTTGCTGCATACTGCACATGTACCCAACATGCACATGCGCATGTGTTGGTGCTGGTACCTGGCGCGTCCAGGGAGCCAATCCGGGGGCTTGATTAACCTGTGTACAGTATCACGATGTCACAATTGGTGGTATTACTGACAGCATGTGTAATACAGTTCGTATTATGAAGCCCGTGGGCGTCCGGTAGGCGTCGAGTCGACAACCCGCGTTTCTACAGCTCCACAGTTTTACATGTAGCGTTGTTGCAACTTCAAGGCGCAATTGTGCAGCGTCGAAACGTACTGCTGTCCTGCAGAATCAGGCAGATACAGTCTTTTCCTTTACAGTCACAGTCACAGTCACAGTCACCGCCTTTTCCTTCTTGTGCGCCACTGACACTGGCGATGTTTTAGCTCTGCGAAGTGACAATCGAATAAAGCAGGATGGCGTGTGGAGCTTGTGCAGGGTTCGCAGCTTTTGGACTCTGCCGTTGTTGTGCCCGAATGCAACATGGCTAGCATACAGAAGAATAGTCAACTACATTAGCTGCTTTCAAGTGGGGGCCTGAAGCTTGGTCTTATAACGGAAAATGATGGCCAGTCTGGAACGTCGTCTCATGGACGCGTTGCAGCCCTGGGCCATGCCGACCTGGCAGATTGTGCCTGCGATAGCGCTTGGTTTGACAGCTGGCAGCACATGGGGAGCGGCCTCAGAAACATGGTCCTTGTAAGTCCTTGCCAAGCGGCGCATGTCCGTCATGCACTTGTCGCACCTGTGACCCCTTGTACAGGACACCCATAGGCAAGCCGTTCAGTCAATGCAAGGTTGGGGTAGCGCATCTAACAAGCGGCTGTGTTTGATGAGTCCCATTCTCGTATTGCGCAACGCTCCCACCCGTCTCTTCCAACCTCCCTTTCACCAGGCTGCGTCGGGCAACAGGCAGGCGGGGCACCGCTCGGCCTCCCCAGGTAGCTATGACAGCTGCATGCTGATGTATTGTGCAATCCGCACCATGCTGAAGGCCGGGTCCTCCCATAGCTTTGTACCAACAATCTACACACTTTCTTGGCACCCAGGAGCCACTTCCGCCAACCAACCCTTCTGCAGCGCGCTGGCTGGTGCAGAACTTCCTTGTCAGGTATATTAGGATCAAGTCCCTGTACCTTCCGCTGCGTGCCGTATGTAAGGGCTCCAAGCTTGGTACGGTCTCTGTCGTGCCCAGCGCACGCAACGCGTTGGCTTGTCGTACACGGGGCTGACCGAGGTTGCCAAACGGCCAAGGCCCACCTTCACTGCCCCCCCTCGTCAGCACGCGGCAGGCAGCAGTCCTAAATGGCACATGCTGGGGCAGCCGTGGCTTAGGGCCTCGCTGCATTCCTGAGGTTGCGGAGCCGCCCACTACTTTACTAAACCTAGGCCCCTGCACACTTGCCGCCGCGCCCACAGGCTATACTGCCTCACGGTGGCTTACCACCAGCTTTTCATGCTCCTCACAGCACTTCCAGCGCACATGGCCGAGGCTGGTGAGATGCGCGGGTTGCTACTTACACAGCCCGCTGACTATCATCGTCACACCACGCAAACAATACCGGTATCCACAACGTGCGTTCCACCCAGCTCAGTGGTCCACCACCGCAGTGCCGTCCGCCCTCCGCAAACCCCACATGCTACCACACTACCATCCATTCTCCCTGACGCTGCACATTTCAACAGGTGTGTTACGGCTGGCCCTGGCGGTGTGCGGGTCGCTGGCTCGCGTGGCCGTGCATCTGGTGGCGGTGGCGTGGCTGGCGGTGGACGGCAGGGGGTACCTGCGAGCCGCGCCGTGGCTGCACCCGCGCCTGACGGCGGGGCTGGCTGCTGCTGCTGTGGCGTGCCACGCCAGCGGCCTCACGCCCGTGCAGTTCCAGGTGCAGGCCATCAGCCACGGCGTGCTGCTCATACTGCAGCAGGTGGGGCGCGGTGGGGTGGGGTGAACTGGAACAGCATTAACGCGTAGTGTGCCGGCGGCAGGGGAGCCCGTGTGGGGCGACCCGTGTGATTGAGGGGCAACATGCGAGAACCGTGTGCTGCGTTGCCCGCGATACGGCACTGTGCGACCTGAACAATCGCACGTACCGTGCTTGGACACTCCCACAGGACACCAAGGACCTATTCCTGCTGCAGCTGGGGATGTCCTCGCTGCCGTACCAAGTGGTACACGCGACGCAGCCGTACGTGCGCACGTGGCAGAGCAGCCACGTGACGGTCGCAGCGGCGGAGCTGGCTGGCGTTTGCGGCATTGGCAGCAGCACGATGATTGCCGGCGCGGGGAGCAAGCCTGGGCAAAGCGTCAACGCGACTGTGGAGAGCACGACGTTTTTCGGCCTGGTCATTGGGCTCATCTTTGTAAGCGACCAGGGAACGTGCTCAAGCAACGGGCTAGGGGCTGCACTGGCTGCGGCTACCATCCGGGCAACAAGGACCCCCCGTTGCATCGGCACTGGGCTGCAACGGGCTATGGCGCAGTCATGCGGTCATGGATTCCGTGACAGGGAGCCCACGGGCTCCGTGGAGTACCTTGTCGGCGTGCAGCCCCAACTGTCATGCCGCGGCTTGCCTTGACCCCTCGTAGGTGAACTTCCCTACACCCCCTTTGCGTCCCCGCAACTGCACCACTACACCCGTTGCGTGCCCCTGAGCGCTGGCCTGTTCCTCTGAGACCCCCACCCTTCCAACCCCTCGCCGCCGCCTTCTCACCCACGCATCCCTTTTCAACCCAACTGTTTCCAACCCCCACAGATGTACAACGTATTCTGCCAGCACTTCCCCCTTCCCAAACCCCTCCACACCACTGCCGCGGACGGCGCACCGGCCGGGCCCGCCGGCCACCCTGAAGGCTCCAGCAGCTGCCCCTCCAAAGCCCGGGTGTCCAACGCGTCCAGCATCAGCTACCTGCAGCCCGATGCCCCCGACTCCGAGGTCCTGCGGGCAGCGGGCCAGGGCTCTATGGCCAACCGCGGGAAGCTCGGCGTGTACACGGGCGCGGGGTTGCGCCCAAGCGGCAGCGTGGCCAGCGAGATCTCCGCGATGGACCTGTCCGATGCCACGTCGTACCGTACGGCGCGGTCGTCGTACGCCAGTGCGGTTTCGGAGTCGGGCGGCGCGGGTGCGGGGGTTGGAGCGCCGCTGTGGCAGCTCAGCCCAATGAGCCGGTCGTATGTGATCAAGGTGCGGGCGGCAGTGTTGTTGGCTCGGGTCTGTTGGCTGCGCCCTGGGGAGTGGAGGGGCGGCAGATATGGAACAGGGCGGTAATGACTTATTCTGGAAGGCAGAATCAGAACGGCAGAATTGAACGGGAAGCCGAGGTATGTCGTGCGAAGCTGGGCGCGCAATCCATTGGAAGCCATCGCTTTCGCTCTTGCAACGCCCGCAGATCGTAATATCGCGCATCACGCTCATCACCTGCCGCGTCCTGTACGGCACAACCGTACTGCTGGACCTGGCGGCGGGGGCTCCCCTGGCCTCGCGCCTGCTGTCGGCCGCGTCCGTGCTGCTGGCGGTGGGCGCCAACACGTGGCACGTGGCGCTGGCGTTACGGCGGCCCGGGCGCTACCTGGCAGCGGCGGCGTGGTACAACCGGGTGGTGTGGCTGGCGTCGGTGGCTGCCGTACTGGGGCCGCACGTGGAGGGGTGGCTGGCGGAGCAGGACCCGGAGGTGGGCGTGGGTCAGGGTGGTGACCGCACGCTGAAGATACCGGTAGTGTGTGGAGGCCGAGGTGTCGGGCCCCGGGATTTGCGCTTCTGATGGGCGGACGAAGGTGGGGGATAAGCGACGTTGTAGGGCCCAGGTGTATGTGACAGTGGTACTTGTGACGGTGTACCGTAGGCACCGGGTTTGGAACCCAGGCCCACAACTACAGTTGCCTCCTGAGGTAGTCCGCTGGACAGGTGCTGAGCACGCATGTGCAGGTTTGTCACGCGCCGAGCGCGTCACAGCCGTGGTGCCCACACTACCGCCCCCCAAGCGCACAGCAGGTCACCGCGCCCCGCTTCGCCCTGTTTCCGGCCCACGCAGGTTATGGCGGTGGGGCTGACGTTCATGGCCTTCCTCTGCTTCGTGCACGACAGCTCCGACCTCGTGTTCGTGCTAGAGACGCTGCTGCTCTTTGCCGTGTCCGCGGTCCTCACGCTGCTGCGGCCCGCAACCACGCACAGGTATGGCAGGCTTATCCTCGCCCATCGCTGTCCCGCCCCCGCAACACGGTTGGCAAGCACGACCTTGATAATTTGCCACATTCGGCTCTCTGCCCCATCCCCAATAGCGCATCGCTTCAACGGCCTGTAACTGACCTCAAATCCCACATGTACCGATGCGTAACCTGTCATTATGGGCAACTTGACCTCTCGCCCAGCAGCAGGGACGCTGTTCGTGACATGGGCCTGTACGGCGCCATCTGCTTCGGCGCCTGCATCGCACACGCCGTCAACGGCCGCTTCCGCATCTACCAGCAGGCGGCCGCCTCGGGCGCAGCCACCATACCGCTAGGCCCGCGCGGCGCGCGCCGCATGAGCGCCAGCAGCAGCAGCATTGGCAGGGCGCTCTCTGCCTCCAGCCACCAAATCCCGTTCAGCGTGGACTCCTCCGTTTATGGCGACACGGCGCTGTTGGACGGCCTGACGCCAGCCACCTCTGAGCACCTCCCTATCGTGCACTTGGTGCAGCAGCAACAGCAGCAGCCACAGCAGCAACCGGAGCAGCAGCCGCAGCCACAGCAGCAGCTGCAGCCCTGGAGAGGTACTGCGGGCTGCTCGCCACGGTCCCCAAGCATACCGGTGGGGAACGACAGTAGCGCGCAGTGTTATCTGCCGATGCGCATGGGCGCCGCAGTGCACGCACTAGGCGGGGACCAGCGCGCTGCGCACACGGAAGGCATCCCCCTTGACGAGGACCCACACGGTGGCTACCTGCACGGTGGCTACCTGCACGGTGGCTACCTGCACGGCACGCCGGGTGTATATATCGGGTATCTGAGCTGCGACGGGGACGGGGACAGCACACTGGAGACGCCTCAGCATTGCGGGTTTGGGTTTGGCACCGGCAGGGGCAGCGGCAACGCGTCGGGCAGGCACGTGCCGCCGCGCCGCGGCTGGTCCGTGCTGACCCGCAGCGAGAGCACAAAGCACGCGCCGTCCGTGCCGCCGGGCCTGGTGAGGCGGCAGGTGTCGTGCAAGTCTGTTGGGACGCGGTCCGCTGGCACCTGCAGCATTGCAAGCTTTGCTGAAGCGACCTCGGGGGGCACCTCCCCGCTCGGCCCAACAGACGGGTGCGGCTCTGTTCCGGAGCGGCGCTCGCCCACAGCCGTCCCGCAGCTGCTGCTGCTGCACCGGATGGCGCGTGCGGACAGCCTGCGGCAGCGGGCTGCGGACCCAGCTGCCGTCGCGGAAGCTGCGAACGAGCAGGAGCTGCCCGCACCCGTGGCGGAGCGCATTGCGGCGCTGGCGCAGCGCAGGGACTCGTTCGCCCTGCGCAGCCGTACGTCCTCTGCGAGGCGCTTCCTTGCGGTGGAGGAGCACCCCGAGTCCCCCTTCCAGTCGCCCTTGCAGCTGCCGCCGGCACTTGAGGCGGCTCTGCAGGATCCGGCCGCTGCCGTCTTGATGTCGGGCTCGGAGCGGCGGCCAACCCTGGCGATGGGCATCGGAGACGGCTTGGGCGGGGTGCCAGGGCAGGGCAGCGCGCGCAGTAGCAGCAGGGCTAGCGACAGCAGCAGCGTGTCAGCAGCGCGGACGTTTAGCGGGGTGCCAGGGTCCCTGAATGGCAGCCCTAGGGCTGTGGGAAGCCTAAACCTGGCGCAGTGCAGGCGTGTGCCCGAGACATGTGCGCCGGTGGACGTGTTCACTGCACAGAGCCTCCTCACGGTGATGACCAGCGATGGGGACAGCAGCAGCGCGGCCTCTGTTGACCTATGGGATCGGACGCGCGACCTCCGGTTCCGGCTGCCAACGCCAGCAGGCGCAGCGTGGGAGGGCAGGGAAGGCGACGGGGACGAGGACGGGTCCCCAGCACTGCCCACTCCGACGCTGCTGTCGCACCGCAACTCCAAGCCCTCGCTGCGCATCGTGCCTCCGCTGCGGCTGGAGGAGCTCCCTGAGCCGCCCGCGGCCCCTGCTGCCACCTTCACCACCGCCACCCCGGACGCCACCGTGCCGCTGCTGCCGGCGTTCACCTCCGGGGCATCAGACGCTCGGCTGCAGCACCAGGCCAGCCGGCTGTCCACACAGTCCTCCACCGTGGGGCAGCTGTCCATGCATCACTCCATGAGCCGTGTGGACAGCCCACGTGGCATGGGCACGGGCGCTGGCCCGGTGGGCGCCCTGCGCGCCATGGGCCGCCAGCTGCGCCGCCTCACCTCCGTGCCCGACTCCGACGGCCGCCACTCCCACAGCGGTACCGGCGTGCTCAGCCGGGGCTCCAGCACCTCTGCGGGCTTAGTGACCCTAGCCTCCCAGGCGCTCCGGCTGGCCACGGGCAGCGGCCGAGTGGGCGCGTCGACCAGCAGCCCGGGCAACTGCGCCGTGGCCGCAGACGGGCCAGCTGGGGTGTTTGGCTCGGGGAGCGTGTCCTCCCCCGCGGCCACGCCCAGGGGCGCACACCAGCGGGGGGCCGGCAGGGGTAGTCTGCGCGGCACGGGTTCCGGGCTCATCTTGGGGATGACCCCCCGGGGGCTGTCGGAGACCGGGGCTCAGCCGGCGGGGCCGGGGGAGGAGAGCCCGTCGGCGCAGGACGACTTTGCGCCGCGGGACTTCGTGTTCGGCATCGTGTACTCGGTGCAGGTGGGCGCTGCCATCTTGGACCACATTTTTCGTACCTTGACCTGTCTTGGCTGCAACGACTGCTATGCAACGCCGTAGCCGCTGCACTGCGGAAGCGCTGCATACCGGTACAAACAACGAGTTGGTAACCTGCTGCTGACGGAATGGTGGTATTGTTCTTTGCTACCCTGCAGCACGCGTCGGACGGCTACCACCTGCTGCAAGCCTTCGACCGCCACGCTGTCACGCGCACGTGGCTGGCGGCCGCCGTACTGTACTGCACCACGCTGGCCGTGGGCCTGCTGCACCTGGCCGCGCTGCGGCGGCGGGACCCCTGGACCGTGTCCCGCCGCTGGCGCACCGCCTTCTGGACTGTGCGGCTGACGGTGCTGCACGCGCTGCGCTCCGTCATCTACACCGTGGCCGGCATGCAGGTGCCGTCACTGCTTGGCCGGGCGCTGGTCACCTCGGTGGCGTTCGGGCTGCTGGGGCTGCCCGCCGACACCTTCCTGCGTGCCATGCCCATCAAGATCATTGTGGTGTACAGCCTGAGCTGCGTCAAGGACCCCTCCCGCCTGTCGCTGGTTCCCCTGCTGGTGTCGTGCGTCACCTACTTTCTGTCGGCCACGCTGGCCTACACGGCCGCCGCAGCCACCGTGGGGCGCGCAAAGGTAAGCCACTCAGCCCCCGGCTGCGCCGCCCGGCTGCGAGGCGACTCTGTAGGGGGAAAGAGTACCCCGTGACGGCACGTGTTGCTTGCGGTGCATGACCACCTGATCAGTGTGGGTGCAGAACGTGTGCCAAGCTACAACGCTGACCGTCCTGGGGCTCTTCTGGATCGCCCATGTTGCCACAGGATCTTATCTTAACCCAAACCCGCTCCCTTTTCCTGTGGCATACGCAGCTGCGGCATCACAAGCACGCCGCGACGCACTGCACTACCGACGCTGCAGCCGCTGAGCAGATGCTCGATATGAAGCTAGACGAAGCTGCAGCCACGGCCGCCTGGGAGGCCAACGGGCCGCTGGGGATGTACATGCGCGGCTCGGATCTGGGCAGCAAGGACACCCAGGCCCACCGCACATGCGGCAGGAGCACAAACAGCACGTGCGCTGCCGCAACCGCCGTCAACGTCGTTGAGCACATGGACGACGCCGGGGTGCAGGGGGAGGAGGACGACGACTGCGACCTCACGCGGGTGTTGCTGGGCAGGCGGTCACAGTGGGGGCTGCGGACGCTGGACAGCGACAGCGAGGAGGGGGACGCGGCTGGCGGGGAGGAGGCGTACGCGGATGCGCAGGGGAGGTCCACGTGGGACGGCATGGTGGCGTCGCCGTTCACGCGCGCGTCGGTCCCGCCGCGCCGCCAGGGCACCACCTGCGACGGTGTGAGCTGCACGGTCGGGCTGTCGCTGAAGGTGGGCTGACGAGCCTGCTCTTAATTGCATGTCCAGAACGCCCGTGTGCTAGAGTACGGTATGCTGGGACTTCCTCGGCTGGGCCGTGAGTTCTGTGCGGGCAGGAGGGCGGCGTGTTGTGCTAGAGCTATGGGCGGCGGTAGAGGCCCGAGTAGGACATTAGCCAGGACAATCATCACACTTCCGTTGTCATTCAGCACTCCTGCCACTTCGTGTGCGTGCTGGTCCCCCTGCAGGACTACGGCGTTCCAAGCGTGGAGTTGCGGGCCTGCCTGCCCGTGCGGCGCAGCGCGGTCGGCTGCCTCCGGGCCCTGCTGCGCCCCAAGCTGCTGCGCTGCCGGCTGCACGGCTTCGTGTCGGACGGCAACCTGCTGGCCAGCTGCCTGTTCGTGGCGCTGGCGGGGCTGTTCGCGGCGGTAACCCACCGGCTGCAGGCGCTGGTGGGCAACGCAGTGGCGGGCTTCGAGCCGGACCCCTACTATGTGCTGGAGCGATGGGTGAGCACGGTGGCCGAACAGCAGCGGCGCGTGTCTACCAGCCAGTACGTGTCTTGCAAGGGGCGGGATTGCGCTAGGAAGAGGGCTGAGCAGGACGTGGGAGTCGGCGATTGTGGGCCGGAAGCAACGCAGCAGGAAAGACAACAGCGCACACACGGGTGAAGGAGGGTTGCAGTGCGTGTCTCCATGTCGTGCTGTGTTGCATTCAAGCGTGCCCCGGCGTATGACTTATGCCCTGGTTCCTGAGACCCCTCTGGCCTCCCGTGTCAGGTGCTGTCGAGCGTGCACGGCGCGGTGGTGTCTGTGGGGCGGCGGCTGGACGCGGCGGAGGGCGCCTCGGGGCTGCCGCAGACGGCGCTGGCGCTGACGCTGTTCGCGCTGGCGGTGGGCTGCGTGCTCATCAGCCAGGTGGGCGTGGGCACGTCGGCGGCAAGGGGCCCAGAGGGCAGGGGACACAAGGTGCCAGGGGTGCAACAGGCTTCACCCAATGCGGTAATTGGCATGGCACGTGCGTGCCAGGTTCCATCTGAACACGCTTTTGAAGACTTCTTTCGCCTCGCATACGGTATACCGCTGTGCAAAAGGCCTATCGGGCTTCTTTTTCAGCCCGCCCCTTCATCATCCTGCACGCTTGCCTGGATCCCTTCCCTCCTTCTACCGCGACCCTACCCCCGTTGAAGTACATGACCAACCGTAACATGCGGCGATTGACCCACGGGTCGGCCCTTCATAGTGTGCAACTAGCTGACAGATCCTGCACTGGAACCTTTCCCCAGGTTGTGTTCCTGGCCTACCACGCGGCGCTTGACCCACGGGTCGGCGCCTACGCCCGGCAGTTGGGCGAGCTGGGCGCCGCGCTGTCGGGGCTGCAGCTGCAGGCGGTGACGCGGCTGGCCATCGCAGAGACGGTGGACGAGCACATGGGGGAGGTGAGAGGGGGACCACGTCGTTCTGGTGTCGGCGTGGAAGTCACGAACGCATTGCGAGCTTAAGTGAGCATGTCCGGCACAGTCGCAGTCTAATTGTATTGCAGTCGGACTTGCGTGCCGTGCTTCAGGTCATGCCGCATGCGACTGTCCCCGTTTTCTCTCTTGGACCTTCGTGCAGCTTTCTGCACCTTTATGCACCTTACTTTCTGCAGGCCCTGGACAGCTGCTCCGCGCTGCTGCTGGTGGTGGAGCCGTCCGCCACGCGCATGGTCACGCAGGACGGGGCGGCCACACCGCGCGGCGGGGCCCCGGGCAGCGCGAGGGGCACGCACGGGGGCGCGGGCGGGGGACCGGGCGTGCCGCACGGTCTGGGCGGCGACACGCAGGCAACGGTGTACGTGCTGCACGACCGGCTGCTGGGGGCGCGCCTGCCGCCGTACAAGGTGGCGCTCAGCCAGGTGAGGGCCGGAAGCGCGTGTACACGCCGAGGCAGAGGTGCGCATGCCTGCTGCATGTGCTCCGAATTGCAAAATGTTGTTGCTATGTGCTGTGCGGCTGTGCTGCAGACCTGTGCCTGCTTGCACTTCTCCTATTAGCCCGCCCCGTTCACCAGCAGCCCTCACATGGCACCGCCAAACAGTCTCCCTGCCTCCGGACTCAGTCTACCCGGTGCACGCTCCTCTCACCTATCTCCCGGCCCCGAACCTCCGCACACCCTTCCGCAGCTGCCCAGCGTGCTGGCTGCGCTGCAGCGCGACACCACGCTGCTGACCAACGACACGAAGGACGCCTCAGAGGAGCTACTCAGCAGGTGGGCCCGGGCACAGCACAGCCGGGACCGCGCTCACTGTGCGTGGCGCAGTGCAGCCCCTGCAGCGCCTGCCTGCTCACCCCACTTCCCCTTCCCACCGCCCTCACTTCCCCCTGTTCGCCTCCGCCGCCTTCCCGCAGCTTCCCCGACTGGCGCTCCGCCCGCGACGTAGAGGCCGCCCGCAGCGTGGCGGTGCTGCCGCTGGCCTTCAGCGGGGAGCCGCAGGGCTGCCTGTTGCTGCACAGCCCGCTGCCGCACGTCATGGACGCGGCCTTCGTGGACATGCTGCAGACGCTGGCGGGGCAGCTGGGGCAGGTGCGTGCTGGGTGTGTTGTTGGGAGGGGACAAGAATGGGGGGCGGAGAGCGGGTTTGCCGTACTGCTAAGGTCTATGGGTACGTCCCTGCAGAGGCGGCGCGAACCGCATCGGGCAATCGTGAGCAGCAAACTGCTCCTGTGCGGGGAAATTGAAACTGCACCCGCGTCCACACGTACCCAGGCCGTAGCTAAAGGGCTCCAGAACCGCTACCGCCGTTGCCTCCTCCTTAAACCGCATCCCCACGCGCACCCGCGCCCGCATTCACACGTACCCAGGCCTGCGCACACCTCCAACACATACACACCCGTGTGTCATCTCTCGCAGGTGATGTACCTGAAGCGCGCGCTGGAGGACGTGCGCGCCGACGAGCAGCTGCTGTCCGACCTGATGCCCAGCCACGTGGCGCACACGCTCAAGCGGCGCTTCATGTCCATCCAGGAGGAGGCGCAGATGCTGCAGTCGTACGGCGGACGCAACCTGGCGTCCATGCAGCAGCTGGGGCTGTCGCCCATGGCCACCCTCACCGGCATGAGCCTCAGCGGCGGGGCCCTGCCCAGCTTCAGCACCACCACAGGCACGGGCACGGGCACGGACTTCGCGGGGCTGGCCACCTTCAGGTCCTCCGTGGACGTGTCCTCCCCTGCGTACGTGATAAAGAGCGGGGGCACGAATGCAGGTGCAGCGGAGGACTTCGGCAGCGCGGGGGTCAGGGAGCGGGACGGGAGTGTGGTGCGGGGCGGGAGGAAAAGTATGGAGGCGTACGGCGGGCAGGTGGCGGGCGGGGAGCAGGGGAGTGCGGAGGGCGGCGGCGGGGACGTGTCGGCGGCGGAGGAGGAGGTGGCGGGCGGGTCAGTGGTGACGATGCTGACGCCAGTGGGTCTGGTGTACCAGCAGTGGCACCCCAACGTGACGGTGCTGTTCGCGGACGTGGTGTCCTTCACGCCCATGAGCCAGGCCATGGAGCCGCAGCAGGTGGGGGCAGGGAAGGAGGCGGGGGCGCAGGGGAGGACTGGAGGCAGGGAGGGATGAGGCAGGGAGCGAAGCACGGCAAGGGGCAGGGAGGGAGACAGGGAACGAGGCGAGGACCAAAACAGGGGCAGGGGCCGACCTAGGGTACTGAAGGGCAGACGGATGCGGGCGTGGCCGCATGAGTATGGTCCCTGGGGTGTTGGGCGTGTCGCTGGGCGACGCCTGCTAAAGTTGCGTAGGGATGGGGGGGGGGGGGGGGGGGGGGGGCCCCCGGGCTGCCACTGCGCTTTCCGCAATTTCCCTGTTCCTGGTCCCTTACGGCAACCCACGCCCTCCTCCCAACGTACAATCTCCCCCCTCCAGGTTATGATGATGCTGCACGAGCTGTTCTCGCGCTACGACGCCATGCTGGACCAGCACCACGTGTACAAGGTGGAGACCATCGGAGGTGGGTCGCCGGGAGGGCCAGGGCGGGCAGAGCGCCGACGGGCTGCTGCAGGCGGCGTGTTGCCCTACCCTACAGAAGACCGTACCTCAGTCGCCAATCTTGCATCAATCGCCCACACGCACAGCACCACACAAGACAAGGTTGAGACTCAGTATCCACTGCTACCATTGCAAACACAGAGGCAACACCCTTGCACTGTGCCGGTGGGAGAAAGGAACCTGCTGAGGACGGCAGTGTCCGCGGTGTGGGGCACTGACACACCGTGCCAGGGCTTTTACGGGCGCAAGCATGCATCTACACAAACACCTCGCACCCCCAGACTGCTACATGGCCGCCACGGGGCTGCTGGCTGAGGACCCCGACCACGCCGCCCACATGATGGCCTTCGCGTGCGGCATGCTGGCGGCCGCCTCCTCCGTCATAGTCCCCCTGGCGGGGCACGGCAGCGTGCGCATCCGCGTGGGCATACACAGCGGTATGGTCATGAGCGGCGTGGTGGGCAGCGTGCGCGCGAGGTACTGCCTGTTCGGGGACACCGTCAACACGTGAGTGCGCGGGGGCTGGGGGGAGGGAGGGAGGGGCGGCGCGGGAGGGGGGGGTGTGGGGAGAAGGCCAGGGAGTGCGGCGGTCGCGGAGGTAAGGGAGGCAAGGTGGGCCGCTTGGTATCAGCCGTCATGTCACGTACGCGAGCATCGCACCTTTCCTGGTTTCCTCTTGGCCCGGTGCCGGTGACACTTGTTCCCTTCTGTCAAAACCTCTCATCTCCCGTCCCCGTCCCCTGCCCTCCTGCCCCGCAGCGCCAGCCGCATGGAGAGCACGGGGGTGCCCGGCTGCATACACATATCGGAGACCACCTTCCGGGCGCTGCCGCCGGACCTGCAGCCGCTGTGGCAGTACCGCGGGCCCATCGAGGTCAAGGGCAAGGGGGCCATGGACACATACCTGTTCGCCAGGGACGGAGCGGGCCGGGCCGCGGCTGAGGGAGCGGCGGCGGCAGGGGGACAGGCGACGGCACAGCAGCAGCAGCAGTTGCAGCTAAAGCCTACAGCGGTGGCAGGTGTGGGGGCGGGCGCTGGTAACATGGACACATGAAGGGGTTGCCGGCGTGAGTGTGGGAAGCGGACGAGATCGGAGGCGTGGTGTTCGCAGGGGGCCGCCAGTGGTGGGTGGTGCGGCGGGCTCCTGCCCGCTTGTCCCCAATTGCCCCTCGGGTTTGGGCTTGCTGTGGCTTGTGCGGACAGGTCCGGCTTGCGATATGTGCTGTGTAACGAGCAGGATAACTGAAAGAGGGCACGGGTACAAGGCAGGAAGGTCTGGAGATGGGAGCGGCATTGAAGGCACGGAAGCGGGTATTGAAACTGATATTTTTCGTGTAGTACCGGCGTTGGGGACAACCGACCTGGTTGCCAACGGTTGAGCAGCGTCCATTCATGATTCTTTTTGCGCTCACTGCAAGCGCACCCCGTAGTAGTCATGCCTTACACAGTGACATACTACGGTTTGTGTGTGTCAGCAAACCTCGCTGACGCCGTTGGTGGTAAGAGTCCGTGTTTGTATTACGGTTGCTGGCTTTCGGGGACTCTGCCAGATAGGGTTGCTGCTACACTGCGCGCGATGCATGCGCTCACAGAATGCTGTTGTTGGCTATTGACTAGCGGCGGTTGTCTCTGGCATTACGTTACGTGATGCCACAAGCAAGCTAAGCCTTGTTGCCCGAGGGTTGACCGTGTTGACGTTTGGCGTGATAGGCAAGCCAACCGAGATGATTAGGCGTGCATATTGCGTGCATTCTCTGCTGGCGGCGCCTGCCAGTTTGAAGCATTGGACATTGGCTGAGCGTCGAGGGTTGCCGGGTTGAGCGGGGTCCACGGCGCCGGTGCCTGGTGGCCCGGGGTGGCCGAACCCAAGGGAGCATCCAGGGGTACGCTGGTGGGCCCCATGAGATGGTAACTGAATAAAATATGTATCGAGGCGCCCGGGTTTTGTAATAAAATGTTGCGGTTGCTTGGCAATGCGCCCCTGTGCGCTGGTTAGAACTGTGGGTTACGGAACTGCTTCGTCTTACGCTGCCTGCTGTGGATAAGGTGCAGTGCAGCAACGGGATTGTTTTGTTGCCCGCTTGCACCTAGTGTTCGCTGGTGTACGGCACGGCGCAGTACTTGTCTTAAACTGGGTGCCCTTTCAGTTTTGCCAACATTGGGTTGTTCGCAGGTGTGCCTGGGCGACCTGTTGTGGTATGGCACCTGCGGTACGCAACAGAGGGTGAATCAAGTGTTGTGATGTTAAGCTATGGTGACACTGGCAAAGAGTTACTTTATGCAGTTTTGCGGCATTGCGTGGTGCTGGGCTATCGACAATCTCAGCAGAATTGCGTGCACGCCGAGTACGGCCGTTGCCACGTACTCGAATAAGCCCATCAACGGGCATGGGGGTGTTACTGCGTGTTGCCTATAGTCCCTTGCAGCTGCAGGGCCAGGCAGGGCGTAGTATCTTACCCAAATCCTTTATCGAGCAGGGCTTGCAATGGGCCGTTGTCTGGGGGCCACGTGGCACTCGCTCAGGTGATGAGCTGGTCTGTGACCGCACACCTCCGCTGTGTAATCAGGCGCAACTGATTGACACACATCGCCTGCACACGTGTCACACTCCAGTGCCGGTTGTGTCTACCTATGTCAAAAGCTCCACCAGATCGTTACCCCAATAATCCATGGGCCCATGCCTACTCAAACCGGTGAAGAAGGCAGTTGGTGCTATGTGCTAGGTCTGTTTGCCAAAGACCTGGTCTACATACGGTAGGTGTGGTCGGGACCAGTAAGGCCCCTGTGGCCATATGTGCAGCCCAGCACGTAAGCCCGTAAGGTACGTATGCACCACATACACGTGCAAGGTGCAACCAGGTACGATCGTGCTAGCCGGTGCAGAACCCGGTGGGGCTCTGACCACGGGTACCGCACATGTCTTCGTTGGTTCTTGGTTGGAATGTCGCTGCCATCCGCCGCACAGCTGCTGCTGTCCTACACACGCACCCCTAAACGCACCAATGTCATCGCCGTGGGAGCCAGCAAGGACCAACTTGGGCCTCTTGGGCGTGCCCAGGCTACGGTGTTCACCTCCAGCGTCACGACTTGGGTCTAGGGTACGTCCGGCTGCGGGCATGGTGCGCATGGGTTCGTGCGGAGAATGCCAATGCGCTTTTGGAGTGGCTCGTTGCAGTATAACTGCAGACAGAAACACTCTGACCAGCGATATTACATAGCGCCAACGTATACGCTTTACAAACTCCTACCACAATCGGAAATGGCAACTCTCATGGCTTCCAGGGCTGGCTTCGCCGCCTGCCGCAGCAGTGGTGAGGAGCTTAAGACAATTCAAACGCTGATGCGCCAAATAGCTGGCGTCAGCGACATCAATTTTACTGCCTGGCCTTAACGCCTGCCTCGGCCTTGCATATTGCCAAGTCGTCGACGCCGCACTCCTATAAGTCGCGATCACCAGCAACAAACACAGCCTACTGTCACATAATTGTCGTGCCACATCACTGCTGGAGAGCTTGTGTACACTTGGGCCGACGGCTGCGAACGTTATGGCCACGTGGTCACACCGGACGCTGTTGCTGTGGTTGTGACCCAATACGCAGTGCGTCGCCCCCAGCTGCGGACGATGGCCTCTGCCGCGGACGGCATTAAGAAGACGGTTGCGGACAACAAGGTGGTCGTCTACTCCAAGACCTACTGGTAAGATCCGCCATCCAAGTGTGTGCCGCGCTGTCTGTCGCATGGGTGCCACCTTACTGGTCCCCATGCAACCCCTCAGTAGGCGTCCAGCTGCAGCAATCCCCTCCGCAGTGCTGCTTTGAGTTTTTGACTCCTCCACTGATAACCGCCCCTGCCTCCTCTCTCTTCCGACGCTCCCCCGCGCGCCGCACCCACCGCCAGCCCCTACTGCACCCGGGTGAGGCCCCATGGCTGTGTGGTGCTGCTGTCTGCTGCGTACCCCTGACTGCAAGGCGTGCCACTACTTGCCCTGCAAATTTTGGTTGCCTGTACCCGCGATGAGTGATAAGAACGGACTCTATGGCACCCCAGTGCAATGGAGCACTGCCCATACGACTGCGAGCGGTTGGTGTGGCAGTTGGCGAGTGCAGTTGCCACCGTACGTCCGTTCCCAACCGCCGCCTGCCGCGTGCTTTGCAACTGAGTCACCCATGAGAGCAGTGTCGATCTCTTAACTGCCGTTGCGGCTTTTAAGTGTACAGCTTGCTTCTGCTTGCCCCGCAGGTCAAGGGCCTGTTCAGCGAGCTGAACGTGCCCGCCGTTGTGCTGGAGCTGGACACCATGGGTGGGTGGTGGCAGGGTTCGGGACACTAAAACCCTAAAGCCACACTCATAAGAACTTTTCTTATCATACCTGGAACGTGATGGGGTGCGGGCGTCGCGTGGTTGTACGTGTGACGCAAGCGGAGCGCCGAAAGCGTCAAGGAAAGGCATGCCGGGTTGACGTCCTTCCTCGACTGGTTGACGATCGAGCAATGGCGGACGCTGCGTGGTGGGTGTTGTTACAGCGGGGCCTTACTGGAAGTTCTTATCCAGCGTTGTAGGCGTGGCACAAGAGGCTGTGAGTCTCAGCATACTGTGTGAAGCCACAGCCGGCTTGCAGCACCCTCACGGCTCCTGTGACCGTCCCTGGTACATTTCGCCCGCCACTACTCTCCTCTCCCGCTTGCCTACCCGAGTTTTCGAAAGCTCTGGGTCAGAGTTTCAGGGTCCCCTTTATTCTGCCTGTATCGTCAAGGCAACGAGAGGAATGGATGGTGGGAGCACATGGAGTCATGCATGTGGGTCGTGCCCGCCCTTTCATGCTCCCCCCCCCCGCAGGCCCCCAGGGCAACGAGGTGCAGGACGCCCTGCAGCCCATCACCGGGCGCCGCACCGTGCCGCAGGTCTTCGTGGGCGGCAAGTTCATTGGTGGCTGCGACGGTGGGTGAATCGGGGCGGAGTGGGGACAGGCTGGTCTCAGGCGGACCGTGTAGGTGCTCGGGGTGCGTGGCAGGAGTCCAGCGGCCCGGTGTCACACACAACTTCCGGCACTCAACGTACGGTACACTTGTGCGTGTAGATCAAGGCAGGGCAGCTCCCTGGCTCAAGGGGCTTACGTAATTTTATGGTTTGGGGCAGGAGGTGCTTTGTCGCATGCTGTTCGACACTGCACAGGTGGCTGTTGCTGTCCACCTTGCGGCATGCGGCTGGGAGACGTTGACTGCTGCACCCCCTGTCTGCTTGTCTGGTCCCTCGCAGATACCATGGCCCTGCACAACGCTGGCAAGCTCAAGCCCATCCTGGCCGAGGCCGGCGTTGCGCACTAAGGAACCCGCAGGGCGATGCAAACGGGGTAGCAGGGTGCAGGTGACTGCGGCACGACTGGGTTTCGGAGGTTAGGCATGACGACGACCAGGGTTCTGCGAGTCCGGTAGTAGGGAGAAAGGATGTGTCGTGAGCGTTTGCGTCGCGCAATGTTTATACCTTCCGCTTGAGGCTTTGCGACGTTGGCGTAGGAAGCCCAGTCGTCGCGGCTCGTGCGAGGCACTACATGTTCCGGCTGTAACGCAAGGCTTCTGTACAACTGCACTGTATCGTTAGTTCAAAGGAAATAACTATGGACAGCGACGGAGAGCACGATGGTGGCGGCGGCCAGGTGGTGGAGTTCGGTTTCCAAGAAGAAGAGAAAAAAACGATAGGAGGACGTCGCGCCAAGAAGCTGAAAGAGCAGAAGAAGAGGATGAAGGCTGGCAGCTTCGGTAAGTAGCTAGGTCGCCATGGACACGCACATCGCCGCGCACGAATGCTGCGTCGGCAAGTCAGGGCACGAACCTGGGGCAGCAGGATTGAGAGCGGTCCATAGGTTTTTCCTCGAGTACCCTGCGCCAGGGGGGCTTGATACAACAGCCAACAAGGACGGGCGGGGGTTAGGGGACGGGCCCCTGCCCCTGCTGCCTGCGTACGTCCAACCTTGCTCTTGCCACGGTGCAACACGAGCAGCACATTGAAGGTCTTGATGCTTTACCCTACGAACGTCGGGCCCAAGGTTTACTCGCTGCACGTGTGGCGGGGGAAGGGGGCCAAGGGGCACAGGCGCGAGCGGCCCCAGCGTCCCCAGCTCCCAACGCCATCGTGTGCCGTCAGCAGTCGACTTCCCAACCCCACTCGCCTCAGCTTCACGCGCAAGCACTTACACGCGTGTTCCTTCGAAGGGCAATGCTGCCGCCCCGCAGCACCGTCCGGATTGTATTGAACTCTTGGGCCGTGGGACGGCAGCCAGCATGCTGGTGTACAGCCGCATGGTCCCCTGCCCGCATGTCCCGAACCCGTTTCCCCACGCCCGCGCCTCTCTCCACCAATCGCCCCCAAACGCACATCCCGCAACCCCAGACACCATGGGCTTTGCCCCCGAGATCATGCGCGCGGTGAAGCGCAAGGGCTACCGCCTGCCCACCCCCATCCAGCGGAAGGCCATGCCGCTCATCATGCAGGTGGGTGGCCGGGTGTGGGTGTAACGGTACGGTATATGGACAGCACGTTGGTCAAGGCACCGGTACGGGGTACGGACCGGTCGCTGCCGCACATGAAGCGTTAGTCATCGGTCAGTATCAGCCCAGCGCCAGGATACACGAGTGCGCGTGCAGCTGGTATGCTGCTGCCGGTGCTGCAGCTGTTGCCGCTTCTCACATGCGCCCACACGCTTGGTCTGTGCTGCAGGGTCTAGACGTGGTGGGTATGGCGCGCACGGGCAGCGGCAAGACGGCGGCCTTCGTGCTGCCCATGCTGCACAGGTGGGGAGGCGGGTGATGGGGGCGCACGGAATCGCAGACAGAAAAGGGGTCCGGGTCAGGAGCTGGAGCTGTCCGGAACCCGCTGAGCTTAGTCCGTTGTTGAAGCGAAGAGCAAGAAGGGCGTGCAAGGGACGCGCGGCAATCCAGCGCCAGGGTCTTCGGTCGAGGGGTACCCACAGGGGTGTGGCCATAAAGATTGAAGGTTAGCAGTACGGGCTGGCGCGTACAGGTACCGTTCCCGGGCTGGGGTAGCAAACGTCCACCTGGAAGGGGCCGCCGCTTGGCTTGGTGCAGGGGCCGAGGCAGGGTCTGGAGCCGGGGCCGGGGCCGGGGCTGGGGGCGATGGTCTCAGCACAGCCGCCAGTGGAAGGATGCGTCTTAAGACCACGGATAGTGGAGGAGTACCGATCGCTCGTTTCCAGCTCCATGCTGGCCACCGGGCCGTTGGTGGCTGACGGTGCTCCTGCAGGCGTACGCGTGCAGTGCCATACAAGCAGGAACCTACAGGTCTGGAAGCCGAAGGGGCCCCTTTCGCACGACGTTGCCGTACTTCTGCTGTGGAACAGGCTGCGCTTAACGCTGTTGCTACTGCTGCCACTGCTGCCGCCGTTCTTGTCACTACCCGTAACCCCATCTGCTGTCCCCGCTTCCTTCCCGCGCAGGCTCAAGCAGCACAGTGTGCGCGCGGGCGCCAGGGCGGTCATCCTGGCGCCCACACGTGAGCTGGCGCTGCAGGTGGGGGCATGCGCCTGTGAACATACGGGGGCAGTGTGGGTTAGCAGGTGGGCGTGGGCGACAAGAGAGCCCTGATATGGTGGTGGTATTGCCCACGTGTAAGCTGGCGCTGCACTTTGGGTGGGGACGGGCAGGGGCGGGGCTGGGTCCAGCTGTGTTTGTTGAGCCTCCAAGCAAGCCACTCAGCACCTAGCTACGGGAAACTCCAAACGTCGCAATCGCAAGGGCAAGGTCCAGGTCAGGGCGAGGCCGTGCTGGCGTACGTGCAAGTAAAGCCGCGCCACGCAACAACGTGCGCATGTCATGCCATGTTGGTGCATCCTAAGGCACAATAGTTAAGTACCGGTGGCCGTGGAGCCGTGGACCGTGGAGCCCAAGCCACATACCTTACAGCACACGTTCTCCCATGCTGCCCTCAGACCCACAAGACGGTGCGCGAGCTGTGCAAGTACACGGACCTGCGCACCGCCTGCCTGGTGGGTGGTGACTCCATGGAGGCGCAGTTCGAGGAGCTGGCGGGCAACCCGGACATCATCGTGGCCACGCCGGGTGGGTGCACGTGGGTTAACACACAGGCGTCTTTGTGGCCACGCCGGGTGGTTGCACGTGGGTTACGCACAGGCGTCCTTGTGGCCTCGGAGTGGGGTAAGCGCCGAGTGGCGGATGGGTTAGGAGGGGGGCCATGTACGGGCTTGAGCGTGCTAGGCGTGGTGGCAGGAGTTTGCAGATTGTAGGGATGTTGCTGGTACGCTCTCACCAGACATCGGTGTGCCTTTCGTGAGCGAATGGCGCTGAGGCACATGCCACGGGCCGCCAAAACACATGGACTGGGTGCGTGGATGGTGGCAGCGGGGACAGCGGGTGCTGGGTGCACCAGGGGCAGGCTTTGAGAAGACCGTTGGAAAGTGGGGGTTGGAGCTGGGCTTGCTGATTAGGTACCTGTAGACACCACGGTCTGCCTGGAGGAACCGGTCAATGGCGTGGGTCAGGGTTAGCAGGAATGTTATGGGGTTCGCAGGCGAGACGGGGGCTCACGGGCAAATACCGGCCAGGCGTGCCATGCAGTGCGTTCCCGCAACCTAGTAGCCCCAACAAGGAGGGTAGCTCATGTCCCTACGAACGGATGCTACCGTCTGCCCACAGCTCCCGAACCTGCTCCCTTGCCCCGTCGGAAACCCACCGAACCCGCCGCCCCTTGTCTTCCATCTGCCTCGTTCCTTGTCAACACGCCTGCCGTACCCCTGTCGTACCGCTACCTCCAGGCCGCCTGGCCCACCACCTGGAGGAGGTTGAGGGCATGAGCTTGCGCAGCGTGGAGTACTGCGTGTGCGATGAGGCGGACAGGCTGTTCGAGATGGGCTTTATGGCGCAGGTGGGGGCAGCTGCGTGGAGAGGCGGGAGCATGCTACGCTGCTACGGGGATGCACAGTTGGCTTTGGGGAGTTGGCTTTGGGAGCGCTTGCAGTATCGGTACCCGAGTGCGAGGCACGCAGGCGAAACCTTGCGGGCCAGCGGGCGCTGTCCCTGGCGTGTCCGCCACTGCTGCTGTCTGCTCGTCCTTGCCCACCCAACCACCTGCGCGCAAGTGCATCGCCCTCCCGCTCAGCTTCCTTCCTTCGGCCTCGTACCCCCAGGTGTCGGACCTGCTCAAGAAGATGTCCCCCGGCCGCCAGACGCTGCTGTTCTCCGCCACCATGCCCGCGACCCTGGCGGAGTTCGCGCAGGCGGGCCTGCAGGTGGGGTATGCTGGTAGGGGGCATGCATGGGGGCAGGGGGGATCGGTGATGAGGGATCGGGATCAAGGGAAGGAGGGAAGAAGGTGCATGAGTTCAGAGTTGGGGACGGGAGCAGGGGCAGGCTGGCCTGCACGTGGAGGAGCGCGTGGGATCGCCCGATGGTGCGGGTTTAAATGTTGAGGATGGAGTGGCATGGTTGAGCGCTGGGGCTTTGGGCAACGAGTGTAGCGGGGGTTGGAAGGATTGAAGACCCAAGAGCGTGGCCAGCCCTTCATTGTAGTTGGAGTGGGGTAGCTGGAGTATGGATGCCGATGCCGCTACACTTCCCACGATGTCTGTACGTGACCGTGCCTCCATGTTCCATGTGGCCTCGCACTGTGGTGACACGTGTCGTTGCTGCTGCTGCCGCTCGCCCGGGCCCTCACCGCAGGCTCCCCAGCTGGTGCGGCTGGACACGGAGCGCAAGATCAGCCCGCAGCTGGGCATGGCCTTCTTCACAGCCAGGTGGGGGCCGTGCGGTGGGGGCTGCAGTGGGTTCGGTGGGCTGGGTTGGGGCGGGTACGTGGGCTGGCCGGCACGAGGTCAGTTGGGCAGTGTGGTTCACAGGCCGGTTCAGGTGCTACAGCGCAGATGCCAGCCGGTTGGCTGTGGATGTGTTGCAAGAGATTAGCCTGCGGGTTGCGACTGCTACCGACTGTGTGCCTTGGCCGACAAACTGCTGCCCCCGCCAACCCACGCCCATCGGACGCTCCTTAGAAACAGCTTTCCCGCCTTCTTCCCTGTCTCGGGTGCACCTGTGGTCCGTGTTCCCGTTCACAGCCTCCAGACGGGTATGACACGGCGACGCCCTGCAGCACCAGCACCATCAGCGCACCCGTTTCCCCCTCATCCCTCACCCCATTCACCACCCGCCACGCCCCCAGGGCCGAGGACAAGGTTGCGGCGCTGCTGCACCTGGTGCGCGAGGTGGTGCCCGCCGACCAGCTGACCATCCTGTTCACGGCCACGCGCCACCACGCCGAGTTCCTGTACACGCTGCTGCTCAAGGAGGGAGTGGACGCGGCGTGCGTGTTCGGAAGCATGGACCAGGTGGGCCCCGGGTGGCGAAGTGGTGGTGGTCAATTGGGTCTGCGTTGGATAGGCGGCCTCAGGTTGCAGCCTATCTCTGGCGCAACGCCACAAGGGCACACTACAATCTGCGAGCGGTCCTGATTACCCCTCTGTTGCTGTGCAATGCGGCATTCCACTCTTGCCTCCCAAGCGGGATTTGCTAGCCTCCCGCTTGTCCGCCAACCCCGCGCCGCCTACTTCTGCATACCGTAACTGAACAACACCGTTCCAATACGCTAAACCGCACAACCACAGACCGCGCGCAAGATCCACGTGGCCAAGTTCCGCGGCGGGCGCAGCCACCTGCTGGTCACCACCGACGTGGCGGCGCGTGGTATCGACATCCCGCTCATCGACAACGTCATCAATTTCGACTTCCCGCCCAAGCCCGAGCTCTTCGTGCACCGCGTGGGCCGCGCCGCGCGCGCCGGGCGCTCCGGAACCGCGTACAGCCTGCTGACGAGGGAGGAGCTGCCGTTCCTGCTGGACCTGCACCTGTACCTGGCCAAGTAGGTAGAATGTGTTGCGCACGGTACTGCACGCTGGCCGTACGGTGTAGTCTCCTGGGGAGCCGGGGTTGAGAGGTTCAAAATGGGGAGGCATTGGCACCTCCACATACCGGTAAACAACCATCTCCCCAATGCCACCTCTCACCACCTGCTCAGGCCCGTCAAGCCCGCCCCCGTCGTCCCGGAGGTGCCCCCCGCCGCCGACACCGCCGCCCCCGACGCCGCCGCCCTGGCCGCCGCCGCCACGTGCGGCCCCGACGCGGAGCACGTGTACGGCACCTTCCCCGCTGTCGTACTGGATCCGCTCATCGAGCACGTGCGCGAGGTGGTGGAGGCGGCGGCGGACCTGGAGGGCATGCAGCGCACGCTGGGCAACGCGTACAGCATGTACTGCAAGACGCGGCCGGCGCCCAGCGCGCAGAGCGTGCGGCGGGCCAAGCAGCTGCCCAAGGAGGGCGTGCACCCGCTGCTGCTGGCGCTGCTGCCAAAGACCAAGTACACGCACATAGAGGTGGGGTGGCGGCCTCCCCCGCTTGGGCTTGTAGCCCCTGCTTTGCTACATTGTGTTGTGCATCAGCCTAATAGGCTGCGGCGTGCCCAGGTGTACCGAAAGGGGACGCCCGTGCTCGCATGCGCGTTACTACTGCGCCCCAACTTCACCAACCGTTCCTTGGCAAACCGTACCCTGCTGCTGCCCCAAACCCTTCCGCACCCCTGATCCCAAGCGCAGCCTTGCCACTTACCGGCATGCAACACTCGGCATACCGCACCGTCCCTACCTTTGTCGCGCTTTGCTACTGCACTCCACGCAACCCGTTCTTAACCAGACACTGGTAGCACAGCCTTGCTTCACCCCCCGTGTGGCACTCCTTACCCCTGCCAGAACGAGGTGGCCCTGGCGGCGTTCACGGAGCGGCTCAAGTCGTTCCGCCCCGCCGCCACGGTGTTTGAGGCGGAGATCGCTCGCGTCAAGAGCACCTTCGCCAACCCGCTGCTGCTGGAGGGCGGCAGCGCCAGCCTGGGCCGAGGGGGGAAGAGCACGGAGGTCATGGCCACCAAGCGCGCCGCGCATGCACACATCATCGAGAAGGAGCGGCAGAAGAAGGTGGGGACGGCCATGGTGGTCAACCTGAACCTGAGCCGGGATTTGAAGGATGTGTGCGACCTGTGCTCATCAGCACGGCTGCAACCTGAAGGAATAGTGTGGCTTGCACTCATCAGCAGGACTGCAAGCTTGTTGTTCGGTGGCAGTGTCCTTACGGTATGAGCGCAACTGCCCGTGTGTGTGCCACAGATGCGGTTGGCGGAGGACCAGGAGCGGGCGGCGGCGGGGGCGGGGCACACGGGGCGGGCAAACGGGCGGCGGGGGCGTGGGGGGGATGACGACGATGACGATGAGGAGGACGGGTACAGCGACGGTGACGGCGACGAGGATGACGGGGAGGGGTCGTCGGGTGACGGTTCGGAGGACTCAGAGGGCGATGAAGAGGACGACGGCGGCAGTGCCCGGCGGCGGAGCGGCGGCGCCGCCGGGCCCAGCGGCCGCGACGGCGGCGGCTCGAAGGCGGAGCGGCGGGCGAAGGCGAAGAAGGCGGCGGCAGCGGCGGCGGCGTACGGCGACGCGGTGGTGGAGGAGGGGCGGTACCGGGACCCGGGGCTGTACATTAGTCATGTGCGGGACGAGCGGCAGCGGGACGAGGCGTTTGATGCGGAGACGCGCGCGGCGGAGCTGCAGGCGGCGGTGCTGGACCTCACGGCGGAGGACCAACAGGGTGGGTTGGGGTCGAGTTCAAAGGGGGTTGAGGCGCGAGAAAGGAGTGTAAGGAGCGAGATGGTGGGGTGTCGATACGTTGCGGTGTACAACATTTGCGTTGTGGCAAGCAAGGGGTTATCGTGGAATGGTAGATCACAGGAGTGTTGGGAGTATGGGACTGAAAGCTGTGCATTTTGCAATCCTGCTCTTGTGTTATGTCAGTCGCCTCATCGCTTGCCCTGAACCCGCGCAGGCATGTCCGACGCCAAGCGGCGGTACCACTGGGACAAGCGCAGCAAGAAGTACGTGCTGCGTGGCACGGAGGACACGCAGCGCAAGGGGCGCAAAGTGCGCAACGAGGCGGGCAAGGTGGTGCAGGTGGGCGGGGAGGACGGGAGGGACGGCTGGGGGAGGGGCTGGGGGGAGCAGGCCGTAATCGCCCTCGGCACCGATGTGGGGGAGGGTTGACGGGGCACTGCTGGTTGCGGTATATAGACTTTAGAAACGCGTTAAACCGAGGAACCGGGGGTGGGGGTGTTTTGAAGTGGTGCTGGCACCAAGGGGTCGCGACAAGATGCTGAGCCCCGAAAGCGCTTCCAGCGGCGTTAGCTGAGCACGCTAATGGGGAGCCGCTCCTTTGCCAGACCCACGTGCGCTGAGATTAACGGATTTATTCTTGCCACCTGGCTGCAGGTCAAGGAGGGCGAGAAGGGCGAGGCGTACCGCAAGTGGGCACGTGCCAACCACAAGCGCGTCACGAGGGCAGGGGACGTGGAGGACGAGCGGGGGCGCGGCGGGGGGCGCCTGTCGGACCGCTTCGACCGCAAGCACCGCCACACGGCCACGGCGGCGGACGCGGAGGGAGGCGGCGGCAGGGGAGGGAGGGGCGGCAGGGGAGGGAGGGGTGGGCGGGGTGGGCGCGGCGGCAGGGGCGCGGCGGGGGGGCCCCAGGGCGCCAGGAACGCGGGGCTCAAGACGGAGGACCAGGTGGGTTGTGGGTTGTGTGAATAATGGGTTCTGGAGTAGGGGCCGCTAGCGTCCCCCATTATGAGGGAGGACGTACGGTTGGGGAGGCACACACTGTGAACTACAAGGTCATGATAATACGATGGGGTAGTGCCGCGGTGTGACACGGTGGTACACTGTTGTGCAGTCAGCGGTGCTTGCCGGTACACTGGCTTCTGATGGTGTCTCTGTCCGTGCAGGTCCGCAAGGAGCGCAAGAAGACGGAGCGGCGGAAGGCGTGGCTGCAGCACAAGCAGCAGAAGGGAGGTGCCGGCGGGGAGCGCGGAGGGGACAGGGGCGGTGGCGGCGGCGGCCGGGGCGGCGGCCGGGGCGGCGGGAGGGGAGGGCGAGGGGGCGGCCGGGGCGATGGTATGGGGGTGCGTGGTGGCGTGAGCAAGGGCGGCCGGGGCGGCGGCGGCGGGCGGGGAGGGAGAGGCGGCCGCGGCGGGACGAGGCGTTAAGTGCTGGAGGCAGAGGTAGACTTGGTAGGGCAGGGTAGGAAGGCTATGCAGGAGGACGGCCAGATAGCGGGCAGGTGGCATGCAGGATGCCTTACGTGGCCCTTTGTAAGAATGATGCTAACGAACGGCTGTGCTGGTGTACGCTTTCTCGCGCATGGGATTCAAGCGGTCCTCCCAAGCAGGCGCGTTGATGCACGCGACGGACAGCTGTTGCAACCGTCAGGCAGTGCCGTACCAACCGCCGCATGCATCTGGCACACGGATGTCTCGATAGCCCTGCCTTTCGCTAGGCAGCGTCATACGTGGCTATTGTCAGCTCTTTTAGCGCGCGGTTGGAACATGTTGCAATCAAGGCCCGCTCGCTGTGGCCGGAAGCCGGAGCTGGGCGCGTCCAAAGGGCCGGCAGTTCGACCAGGAGGGCACATTGTCTGCCTGCAACGGCAATTGCCCAAGGCCAAAGCCTTTGCAGGATGGTCAAACTTCCTGGAAAAGTTCAAAATCGGGCGGCCAGCCGAGCTCCCACCTTCAGAAACGTAAGCCATGCGAGGCAGTATCTGCTCCTTCGCGGGATCTGACGCAAGACACCAAGCAAACAATAGCAACGACAAATACCTAACAGGAAAGAGGAGGCTATATCGCGCGAGCTGCTTGCGCTCTTGTGCTCGCCCTCCCCGGACACTGAAAGAGTCAGCGTGCTGGTGGATGACCTTGAGGCCTCTGCGGGGCTGCCCTTCGACGAGGAGTCGCTAGGGGGAGGCCCTTGGATCGTGAGTACAGCTTTTGCGGTAATGGATAAACGATGTAGGGAACACGGCCTGACACAAAAGGGAAGGGGGCTTGAGGTGGGAACACCTGCATTGGGGAGGGGGTGCCTGGCATACTGTCCTTTGCCGACACCGAACACGGCACTGCATCTCCAGGGTAGCCGCCTGGGTCCTTCAGCAGATTACTCACACCGCTTTTTTCCTTTGTGCCTGCAAGCCGCGGCGCAGTTCCACCAGCACCGAGCCCAGAGCTGGCACCTGCCCCACCACAGCCTGGCCACCCTCCCTCCCTCCGCTCCCCACCTGCGACCTGCCCCACGTGCATGACCCTGTCAGCACCCACACGGATAGCCTAACAACGTGCAAACACATTGCCTCTAGCCACTCCTATCCCTGCACACCCGAATTCAAAGCCTCCCCCGCCTCGTGCATCCAACCCAACCCACACTAACCCCCCCCCCCCCACCCAGGTGCGCTACACCCGCGGCCGGCCGCTGCTGTGGAGCGTCACCTACGGCGCGGGCCGCGTGGTCAACGGCGCCAACCGCGCCGCGCAGGACTTCGACCCCGCCGACCGCTCCGCCGTCAACTGGGTGGAGCTGTTCGGGCCGGACGCATACGTCGCAGCGAAGGGCACGTACGAGCCGCAGGTGTGGGGGGGGAGGGGGCAGCACGTGCGGGGTCATGGGGTGGGGCAGGATGGGGTGCCTGTGGGATGCCACGGGAGCTGGTTGGCTGCACCTTGGCGCGGGGCGCTACGCAGTGCGGGACGGGGGTAGGATGCGTGGGTGTCACGGCAATGCAAGGTAAGGGGTGTAACAGCCGCAGGTGGGGTCGTCGCACATCAGGGGCCTTGGAGTGCCTGCGTGGTAGCTGATCAGGCGGTGCCGTGCCGCGGTGGATGTCAGTACGGTTTGGGATGTTATGCACTATTAATTGTTTTGTGCTAGCTGGTGGCCGGCGGGCTGTAACTAGGCTTGAAGTACCTATTGCAGACTGGCTGGGCCAGGCCGCAGCCCTGGAGGCAGTTAGCGTGCGTGGGCAGGCACACTCCAGGTAGCTTGTGGATGTAACACAGGGGCAGGAGCGCAGGTGCTGCGTATGGCCGCTGCCATTGTGACGCTGACGGCCCGGGGGGCTGTTTGCTGACAGTGCAAAGACCGTTGGAAAGGGTACGGACGCAACAGTCCCGGTAACGGTACGCTACCGTGCATGCTACCATGCTATTATGCAGGTCTAAGGCGCTCACGGCGCTCCCACACGCGGTCAGCTAAGTGGTCAGACTTTCGCGCCTGCGATACGCCCAGGAGGCACGCAACACCCTTCGGGCCGTGAGGCTCTGCCGGCTAGGCCGTCCCGTCCTTCTTGTACCAGCACCACACCCCACCACAGAACCCACAACGTGTCAAGCAGATAGTGCCCCGTCCACCCCGCCAGGTGCTCAATTCCTCATCTCAGTCCCCAACGGCCCTCTGTACCCCTTGCCCGCGACCTGACCCCAGGGCGACGCCCGTACGACCCCTGTGACCATCCGCGCCGACATCACCTCGGGCCGCCTGCGCGCCTGGGCGCTGGACCTGCCGCTGCCCATCTCCGGCTCCGGAACCTTCGAGGTGCTGTACGTGGACGAGCGGCTGAGGCTGTTCCGCAGCAACGGCACCACCTATGCCGTACAGGTGCGGGCGGACCTGCTGCCCGAGTGAGGGAGCAAGGGCGACGGCGGCCAGTGAAGGGGCTGTGGGAGGTGTAAGCACGGCGGCACAGCAAGGCGTGCGGGCGTAAGGCTCGGAGGCGTGGGAAAGGGAACAGCTGCTGCCTGTGTGAGGAAGGCTGAGGGTGGCGGTCGAGGGCTCTCACTGACAGCGTGTAAGCACGGCAACACAGTGATTTCGAAAGACGAGGGCGTGTCGGCGTTGAGAGTGGATGAGCGCGGGCGCCCTGTTCCTAAAAATGCAGGTCAGGTGCTGGCATCGTGTCTCGTCCAGCACGACCTTGGGGTGTGTAGCGGATGCGGTGCGGGATGTAGGCAAGTAAGCCTTATACGATCTTGGGGTGCGTGCATGCGAAGGCTGCCGTAGATGGTGGTGCTACTGGAATCTGGCGTGGTATCTGTACGGCAACTCAACTCATTGTCATACCCGTACCATGCGCCATGCACAAGGGCGTGCGACGTATGTGTACAGTTATTCACCATGATCAAGGACTCCCCGTTTCAAAGTACGCAATGCTCGTACGACAGGCTCAGACCCAGACCCAGGCCCAGACTCAGATGCAGGCTGCTCAGATGTGCACGAATGTGCCCACCACGACAGAGGGCAGGAACGTGCCTTCGCCACCCACTGAACCCTTCCTAGCAGTAATGTACAGCTATGCAGGAAGGAGCGGTAAGTTAATGCAACATCCTCGACGTGCTTTGCCAACCTGAAGTAAAAGTCACTTAACAGATCAGCACAGATGCTCTGCAGAGCTTGGCAGAGCCCTTCGCCACTCCATCACATTCCACTCCACGCGCAGTATCTTGCTGCAACCGGAACGTTTCCCAGTCGTCAAACATGCTTCTCATACCGGCACGCCACGCTACCGCATGCAGAACCTACCCTCCGTCGGCCATGCACAACCGTTCACCCTTCTTAAATTCCCATCTGCTGCCGAGCCCCCTGCCTGCTCCCACCACCAGCCCAACCAACCACCCCACCACACCCTTTCACCGTGAACGCTTACCCACCGCTAGGCCTCGCCACCTCTGGCACCTCAGGGTTGGTGCAGGTACGTCACCACTTACAGGCTGACATCCAGCAACGCAACACCCCCGGCTGCCCTGAACATAAGGCGCACACATAGGACTGTCACGCTAATATGATTCCCACTTGTTGCTTGTGCCTGCAGCCAGCGGCTTTTGCCACCCCATCCTCGCCCTCGGCCGCTCCTATCATTAGGTCTTTAGGTGTCCTCAAAGTCCGTGGAACGCGTTGGCAGCAGCTCGCACCCCGCATCGTCCACCAGCCACCGTGTCCATGGGACACGGTCAGCTTACCCCAGTGGTCCTCTGACCGTGCCAATACTCACAGGACAGCCCCGCTCCCGCAGCCACTGCAGCCGGCCCATGTCGCCCGAGCGGGCTGCTGCTGCTGTAGTTCTCTTGTCCAGGCGGCACCCCTGCTCCATCAGCCACTCCATCTTGGCCACGGCGTCAGGGGTGGCTGACCCCGCAGCGGCGTGTAGCACCCCCTGGCCAAGAATCTTGTCGCTGTCTGGCTGGACCCGCAGCAACCCCCACGCCGCCCGCAGCCCCGCCAGGTCGCAGTGTTGTGCCGCTGCCTCCATGACGCTGGGTGGCTGCAGCAGCCCAGGGCAGTGGCGCACCAGCCAGCCCAGCAGCCGCGGGTGGCCTGCCCGGACTGCTGCAACACTGGGGTCAGGGTAAGGGTCAGGACGGAACAGCCGGACATGCATCTCATCGGGCAACAGCAGCATGGCCCAGGCCACCTTCAGGTTGGCCTCGCTGCCACTGGCAGCAGCTGAGCACAGCAGCCGCAGTTTCTGCTCAGCGGTCAAACGGTGTCGGGCCTCCTGCCCTGCTGCTTGGGCCCAGGCAACAGCGTGTGGCGGTAACGGCTCGGCAAGAGTTGCGTTGCAGTCCTGTGGAAGTTCATCGTGTGCATCCCGGCACACGAAGCGGCTCAGGTCGACATACACAGTTCACAGCACCCGCTCGTTGGGGGGCAGCAGGGACAGGATGTGAAGCTGAAGGACGGTGGGGAGTGGTGGGCTCTTCCCACTGCGCTGTTTTTGCTGAGGAGAGCAAGGGCTTCCCTTAAGACTAGACATGCTCGCTGAAAGGGTGCGCGTGCCAGCTACTTGTGCGCTGCCATCCGCCTGAGCGCAGGGACAGGAGCAGCGAAGGGCACAGGTGCCGATGTCAGCCGTGCGGACAGGAAACGGTCCTGGCGGACATGCTTGTGACAAGATGCAAACAGGAGCAATAATGTAGCTTGTATGCTTGGTGCGGGACCGACCGACAGAGCTACAGTGTACGTCAAGTCCGCTTTTTCCTGGTCGATTTGAAATGAGATAAAGGCGGAGCTAGAGCTAGAGACGAAGGTCATGTAGTGACCAGTTGAAGTGAGAGTGAGAATTGAGGACCTACCTCTCTTCCTGACCGCTTCTAAAAAGGTTCTGTTAGTTTGCGGGGCAGCTCCACAATAAGTAAACGACGGACTACTCGTATTCTGGGGGTATCTGCTCGGTTCCTCGATGAGCACGTCATCAAGTACAGACCAGAGTCCCCAAGGCCCTAGTCCTGACCCCTGGGGCGTCGTACAGGCCGTGTCATGCTGTTCCCCACGGAACCTAAAGCTGGAACTTGGTACATGTCGTAACCATGCCTTGTTTTACGTATATACAAATTTTTGGGCTTAGATTTTGTGGGGAACATGGTTTGGAGAGGTCCAGCCCAGTTGCCCCACGTGGCCCAGCCACGGCGGCCTCAAGCGACGCACCCTCTGATTACCCAACGTTGCCTCTTTGCACACGCATCTTGTATGTCTAAAGGTACTTGTGAGCCTGCACAACCCTGTCAGGGATCGCAAAGCGTACCGTAGGGTGCGTGCTACCTGGTGCTACTTGGCTTGTCTGCACCACATACCATTTGCGACCGTAGGGTGCGTGCTACCTGGTGCTACTTGCCTTGTCTGCACCACATACCAACACCGGTATTACCATAGTCCATGCGACCTCCCACCTCTGCACCTCGCTCTTCCTACCTAAGCACGGCAAGGACGGATTGCTAACCCATCAATCCCCTTGCAACACGTCTGCAAACCGTATCCCCACTCACCCAACCCCGGCATGGCACTGCCCCTACCCCACATAAGGCTGGCCATGCAGCTGCAAGCCTCAGCATGCCAGGCTCACCCACTGCCGGCGCCTGGGGGAGTGCACGCTAAGCTCCGCAGCCACGCAGCAACCCCATCATCATCCTTCCCCAGGACCCTCTCCATCTCCGCCCTGCTACCCACCGGCGCCCCCTGCTCCACCAGCCATCGCAGGACCGGCACCCCACACCACTCCCTCTTTGCCCGCACCACGACGTCCCGTGCACCCCACGGTACGCCCAGCCGCCGCAGGGCAGCCAGCGTGCCCCGGTCAGCCTTCTTGGCTGCACGGAGGTACGGGCTGTCACCCTCTCGCACTGAGAGGCAGCTCGGGTGCTGAGCCACCAGCCACTCCAGCAGCACCTCACAGCCGGCCGTAGCTGCAGCCGCCAGCGTCTTGCCGTCCGGCTGTAGCCGTGGCATGTGCTGCAGCAGGTACTGCACCAGGGCCAGGTCGCCCCGCTCCGCAGCGAGGGAGACCACTCGCTTGGCGTCAGTGTTTGCAATGTTCCAGTCACTGTACCCGGCGCCCACCAGCAGCTGCACAGCCTCCAGCAGGCCCCGACAGACAGGGCCCCTGCCACAGGGCCACACCGCTATCATGTTTCCTAGGTCCCTCACGCGCACCCCAGCAGCCGACACGCCCTCATCACGCGCCAACCAGCGCACCATCGCCAGGTTGCCGCGGGTGCAGGCCGCCTTGTAGGCGGTGCTGGTGAACTCAAGGCCGGCGTCCCGCAAGCACTCTGCCATGGCTATGCTGCCGTAACGGGCCGCCGCCTCCACCAGCTTGACCCTGGCACTCTGGTCGCCAAAAAGCCCATCTGGTGCCGCGACTGACAGCAAGCAGCGCAGCACGTCCAAGTGTCCCGCCTTGACAGCATGCGATAACAGGTCTTGGAGGTCGTCGCGGTACAAGGCATTCAGCGGCGGGGCCCCCCACCCTTGTAGCCATGCCAGCTTGGCTGCGCCGTCAGCACTGCGTGCTGCAGCAAGGATGTAAGACGCCCAGGCGCTGCCTCCCGCTCCCGGAGCTGGAAGCCTGCACCCCTCCTCGTCCACCAGCCACTGCGCGACCGGCAGAGGGGCGCTCCTCAGCGCCCAACACACAGCGTCGGTGCTGCCGCCCAAAGAGCAGCCGCGGTCCCGTAGCCACCGCAGCAGGCCCAGGTCACCCGACTCGCCGGCTGTCGCATAGGCTGCCCACCCGGTGCGGCAGTCCTTTCCGCTCTTGCTCTCCTCCAAAAGCCACTCCATCTTGGCCACTGCGTCAGGGGTGGCCGATTCCGCAGCAGCGTATACCACCCGCACATCCAGGACCGCTGGGAGGACTGTCCACCCTCCCTGCAGCGCCTCCCACGCCGCCTGCAGCCCCGCCAGGTCACAGTGCCGAGCGGCTGCCTGCAGCACAGCGGATGTGTGGAGCAGCGCAGGGCAGTGGCGCCTCAGCCAGCCCAGCAGGTGCGGGTGGCCGGCCCTGGCGGCTGCCTCTCCAGGGTAGGCGGCGTAGTACCCAGAGTGCAGCAGCTCTGGGAAAACGCTCGGCTGCAGCAGAGACCAGACCACCTCCAGATTGAACTCGCTACCGCTAGCAGCAGCTGTGTACAGCAGCCGCAGCTTCTGGTTGAAGGGTAGCTGCCTCAGGTGCTGCTGCCCTGCCTCCTGGGCCCAGGGTGCGGCGTGTGGAGGCAGGGGCTGGCTGAGGGAGGCGGTGCAGTCCTCCTTGAACCCGTCGCGAGCGTCGCGGCACACGAAGCGCGCGCTGAGGGCGCGCTCATTCGGGGGCAGCAGGGACAGAATCTGCTGCTGGAGGACGTGGGGGAGCTGCTTATCTGTGCCCCCCTGTGTTTCCTCGCGCTCTACGACGTCGTCTCGAGGGCTGTCCATACTTGCCACTGCTTATTAAAAGGAAGTGCCTTGTCCGCAGCCAGCAGCCTGCCTGCAGAAAGGGCAGAGCGGGTACGTACTGGGCATGTGCTGCAGATACACTGCAAACCCTGATCTCCCCTGCTGCAAACGTGCAAGGGAACCCGAGCTGCATCATTCACAAGTGATAAGGCGTTCTTATATATGCAATGGCTTTCAAGTAGCCCTGCTGACAGCAGGGTAAAACCAAAGGCGCGATTCGAGTCCTGGGACTTTTCCGGCTCACTACCGGTAGCTGATATGACGTTGCAGGAACAATGTAGTATCCTTATATGTGAAGGAGTCTTGAGGCTTGAACGGGCTTGCAGTAAAGGTTTGAGGCTCACCTTCGGCGTTGCTGGCGTGCGGGCTTCTAAGCGCTTGGCTTGAGTGTCAGAGGACAGGCGCAGGAGGCTGCATGTTAGCCGTCTTGGACAGGTGGAAACGGATAGCGCTACAAGAGTGGTCATGTCATGCCATGCCTGTCGGGTGGGGACTTGCATGGGGCTGCTCTCCTCGTGTTGCTCTCATGGCATTGTCTAATGGGACCATTGCCCACGCATAGATGCTTTCACCCTCAAACCCCTGGGCCCGTCTGACCTAGCACTGCTAAGTCCCGATTCCTTACCGTCATAGACTGTGGCACCTGAAATCATCTCGCTGCTATGTGCCCTGCCGGGCCCCTGCCTCCTGGCGTTTAGTACCGTTGTACAGGTGTGCAGGTCACGAAGGACAGGGCAGGTCCTTGTGTACGGATGTGCAGGGATGCGCTCGAGCAACGTGCGCTGTTACCATTGTGCTGGTGAAAAGGTGGAAGCTTCGATTACGTATTAGGGAAGCCTGCTTGCAGACAGGGAGCGTACCGGTGCGTGCATGCATACACCACCATACATCTCAGGTCCACTGGTGAGCCACCCTCCCCAGGGCGCAGTCAGCAAGGAAGGGTTCCCCAGGTTTCCTGCAGATTACTGGCTGGCTAGCTTGCCCCTCGAGCCAATGGAGGCCATGCAGGTGCAAACGCTGTGGCTCAGGACTTAACCTTTACTGAACTGCATACTGAAAGCACTCATTACCAGAGGCGCTGCGTAGCGGTAGTCACGCGCTGTCGTCAGCAGCAAGCAACACAGCATCCAACCACCCCCGTGCTGTACTCAAAATCCACTCTCGTCTACAAACCTGATGGTGTGCCACCGGCCCTCACCACTTCTACCATAAATGCATTGCTGCAGAACCAAGGCAACCTGCCTACGTGCCCATCTTACCCACACCGGCACCAGCAGCCGGCGGCCTTCTGCTTTAGGCGTAAGTTTTACTCTTATATCACAACTGCGCGCAAAGCAACAAGTGCAACAGTACAACAACGCGTAGCTTTACCACTGCAACATAAGGCACAACTGTTTGCCCTGCCCCACACCTGCCTGCTCACAACCAAGCTGCCGTCGTTACCTAAACGATGGTCCCCGCGCCGCAGCACGTCCACAGCACGTCGCTTACTTGACCCTACTCCACAGCCACGTATCGTGACACGGAACATTCAGTACATGCGCATGTACTCTTGCCCCTGCCCCCCTCCCTTACCGAGCCTTACGTAAGGGTGCCTTGCATGCGATGTAGTGAAGGGCAGAGGACCCTTTTTGTTTGGTCTCTATATCCCAGATGCAAACGCACGCACTCCCAGGCTGCCAGCTTGTCAGGCGGCGGATCATAAGGATGCAACACACACGCTGAGCGACTGCTGCAGACTTTCATGATGAGCACATACCGGAGATGCACAGTGCAGCCGAGACGACCTTAACCCACAGTAACACGTGCAGCTCTGCCATGCGCATGCGTACAGTCAACAGCCCTGCGCACGCAGCACAGTACGTACACAGTGAATAGGGCCCAACAACGAGTAAAAGCATGCTGCACGCCCGGCCTTTGTTCAGAACGACACCTACAGTGACAGGCCAGCCCGCACCCTGCCCATCCGCGGCCAGCCTGTGAACACCCCTGCTGTAAGAGCGTACCACGCACATGACTACCAACGCAATTTGTATTGCAGCCAATCCAGCTGCCAGCGACACGGGAATCGAGGCCGTTCCCCGCCACAGCAAGCCGCTACCTTCCATTGCACCCTCCTGCCTGTATGCCATGCCGATGAGCCGTACACCAGGCTTTCCCACCAACAGCTGGTCCCGCCGCCAGCTGATCCCGCCGCCGCCGCCGCCGCCAAGCCCCACATGCACCCACTCCGCCACCCGCTGTCCCTCAACCAATAACCCTAAACGTCCTTGGTCACACACGTGTACGTGATGAACTCAAAACGACAGGGCACGCTAGAGCAGTCCCAGGGCAGATTGGAACCACAAACGCACGGCATGGCATGCCATGCCGCACCATGCCACGTGCATAACCCGCCCCATCCTACTCACTCTCCGGCACGCCTAGCCGCCGCAGCGTGTCCACCGTCGCCCGATCGCCCGCCCTGCGTGCCAAGTCGTACAGCCTGCCGCACATGTACGTCGACACCTTCACGCGAACCCGCCCCTCCAGCAGCCACACTACCAGCGCCACGCAACCCCCGCGGACCGCCTCCTCCAGGGTGTCCTTCGTTGGCCTGCACCCCGCCCTGGCCATGCCCTGGACCAAGCCCAGGTTGCCCGCAGCGGCAGCCCTGTTCAGCGCACTCCTCGCAATGTCGCTCTTCATGCTCCACGCCGGGAGGCCCGCACGTGCGAGCAGCTGGTTGGCCTTCAGCATGTTCTCCATGCCCGTGGCCGTCTCGCAAGGCCACGCGTCGTATGCCATTCTCACCCGCCAAGGCTCCAGGTCGCCGGTGAACGCGTCCGCGTCGACCATCAGCCACCGCAGCATGGCCAGGTCCCCTTCCGCCATAGCCTCCTTGATGCTCCAGTACGTGAACTGCAACCCGGCGTGGCAGAAGCACTCTGCCATGGGGATACTCCCCGATCGCCCAACTGCTTCCTCAAACTCGCAATCCATGTCGTTGTGAACGTCCAGTACTCTGCCTTGCCCCAAACGGGACAGCAGGTAGCGCACCGCGTCCACGTGCCCCGCCGTGGCAGCGGCAAGCGTCAGCTCGAGCAGCAGGTCGGCGTTTTCGTCCGACAGCGCCGGGCAGCCCCGCTTCTGCAGCCAGTCCAGCTTTGCCGCACAGTCCGGGCTCTTGGCCGACGCAACCAGGTACGGCAACCACACCGGGACGTCGCTCCCGGCCGCCGGCAGCTCAGCCCCCTCCGCCCCCACCAGCCACTGCACCGCCGGCAGCTCTGCATGCTGCAGTGCGCGCACGACCGCCTTACTGTCAAACGAGCAGCCCCGCTCCCGCAGCCACCGCAGCCGGCCCAGGTCGCCCGAGCGGGCGGCGGCCGCAGCAGTCGTGTCGTCCGTGCGGCAAGTCGCTGCCCCGGCGGTGAGCACCCACTCCATCTTGGCCACGGCGTCCGGGGTGCACGACTCGGCAGCTGCATTCAACACGCTCCGGTTTAGAACCGGCAGGAAGATTGCCGACTCGCCCTGCAGCGCCTCCCACGCCGCCTGCAGCCCCGCCAGGTCGCAGTGGTGCGCCGCTGCCTGCAGCACGCGTACCGGACGGAGCAGGATGGGGCAGTGGCGCACCAGCCAGCCCAGCAGGTGTATGTGTCCTGCCTTTGCTGCTGCCTCGCCAGGGTCGGGGTAAGGGTAAGCAAAGAACACCCGGGTGTTGAACATCTCCGGGTAGATGCTGGGCTGCAGTATGGCCCAAGCCACCAGGTTGACCACGCTGCCGCTGGAAGCTGCCGTACACAGCAGCCGCAGCTTCTGTTCGATGGTCTTATGCCGCAGGGGCTTCAGCCCCAACTGCGGTACCCAGGGCGCGGCATGCGGCGGCAGGGGCTGGGACAGGTAGATGGTGCAGTCGTCTTTCAGGGCGTCGGACGCTTCCTTGTCCACCAGACGGCCGCTGAGGGCGCGCTTGTTGGGAGGCAGCAGGGACAGGATGTAGTGCTGTACGGCAGTGGGGAGTGACGGGATCGCTGCGCCCACAGCTCCCCGACGTGTGCCCTTGGTTGCTTTTCGGGCCTTCATGCTCGCTGGTTGACTGCGCTGGGTACCTTGAAGTCCTTGCCCACCGCAAAGCGTGAGCGGCAGGGGTCCGCCCTGCCGAGCGGCAAGGGAAAGGAGTTCGAGACTGACCAAGCATGTACGCAAACAATGCACCGGTAGCAATCTCCATGCTTAAGTGGTTTTTTCAGCATTTGCGCTGCAGGCGAGCATGGCTGCCAAGGTGCCGGGGCGACGGGAACGGACAAGCTAAGCGGTGCACGGCTAGCCCGAACAGCCGAGCCTTGCTTGCAAATTCAGTGCACGGTATTGTGTTCGGCTCGTGCGTTTTCAACCCACCTGCGATCCCAATCGAACTTGAACCTTTGTCGGTCGCAGCTTGAATCTTTCGGAGTTGATACGCTGCACCACAGGTGCGATGGACAAGATTGTGAGCTACAAGTGTCTTGTTGTGATCGGCCGCCAGGCGTCATGGAGCGGTGGCCTCGCCGGGTATTGCTACCGCCAACTTGCAACAGCTGCAACTGACAGGGGAGGTCCCCTGCGGCTCCGCTGACTTATGTGCCTAGGCTGGTCTCTCACTTTCCCACCCTGGAAGCGCTTGCAGGATTCTGGTGCCTCAGAAACTGGGCCCCCATATTCTTCTTCTTGGTGCGCCATGGGCTACTGGTACTTGCACTTGCAAGCATTGTGGGCGCACCTGCGGGCGTTTGCCAACCTAGGTGTGCCACGCGCGGGGTGGGA